>ERZ773190.940-NODE-940-length-30266-cov-3.377379_pt1 | contig 30266 bp, 17 predicted proteins | sample MGYA00511111_ERZ773190 | MGnify/ENA primary metagenome ERZ773190 (study PRJEB29015, sample SAMEA2737777) | human gut metagenome | biome: human gut; feature: human-associated habitat; material: faeces | place: China | collected 2012 ... | reverse complement strand
GAGCCGTATCATACAATTGATCAAACACCTGCTGTTCCTGTCGCACGGGGATAAGGAGATCCAGAAAAGCGCGATGGAGACGATCTTCCTAGCGGACTTCTTGATGCAGTTCTCCTCGGCCCGGATCTCGTTCTCCCCGGATAATTTCTCTTATATGATCAGTGCCAATCCCTATTTATTGAAGATAGCGATCAAGAATATCTTGAGCAACGCCTGTAAGTATTCGGACGATAAACCGGTAGAGATGCGGCTTCGAGGCAGTGTCTTGACCATATCCGACCGAGGTATCGGCATTCCTCCCGAGGAGTTGAAACGAATCTTCCAGCCCTTTTACCGGGCGAGCAATACCCGGGAATACGCCGGGCATGGTGTCGGGCTAAGCCTCTCGCTACGCATATTGAGCACCTATGGGGCGAAGGTGAATATTACTTCTGATCTAGGAATTGGGACGAGCGTGGAGATCGACTTTGGGTAGCCGTCAGGTATTCTTTAGCCGGACCTGTTATTTCGACAGACTCCGGCGTTACCCCTATCGCCTCTTCCGAAGATATAAGTCCACGATCTACCAAGCGATCCAGTATTACCCTGTAAAAATCCTCATAATACGGCTTCAACCGCAACCCGTCGAAGCAATAGCGGACCTGTTTGGGCTTGGGGATAATGCTGGCCATAAAAATGCACTCGGCAAGGTTTAACTGGGAAGGTTCCTTCGCGAAATAATAACGTGAGGCCTCGGCGGCTCCATAAATCATGGGGCCCCATTCGGCGATGTTCAGATAAACCTCAAACATCCGCTCTTTAGAGGTCAGATGATCGCTCTCGATCAGCCATACGATTAACATTTCCTCCAGCTTGCGGGCGATCGTCTTGTTACGGCTCAAGAATACATTCTTCACCAATTGCATGCTAAGCGTACTGCCGCCACGGGCGAAACGTCGTTCCTTGATATCCTGTATCAACGATTCCCGGATAGCGCTTGGAATAAAACCGTTGTGATAAAAGAAGCCGGCATCCTCACTCTGCATGATCGCTAAAGGAAGATAACGAGATACGGCGTTGAACGGGCGGAAAGAGGGATTCGCCGGACCGATCTCGAAAGAGCGTACCGGCTCGCCTTGCTCATAGACAGTATATTCAAATGGCTCATTCATCTTCCGCAAATCCGTATTCCCATAGGCAAGGATCTGGAAGTCCTTCGCTTTCAAGGTAGACTCCAAGATCAAGCTGTCTACCTGTCCGAAATCCAAATCCAATCGGAAATGATAGGAGAGGGTACCTTCTGTTCTCAGGCCTTCCAGATTGTAGAATAAGCCTTTAGGCAGGGAGGAGAACAGTTGATCCGCAGGGAAATCTCTTTTATTCACAGAGGCCGTGATTTGCCAACTGGTATCTTTAACGATCTTCAGATAAGGATGGAAATCCAGATGATTAAACCGGATATCACTGACGCTATCTAATTCGATATAGTTCTTACCGATGTTTGTCCGGAAGTGTATAGAGCCTTTATCCAGTAAGACCGTGTCCAGAGATATACGCTCTTGGTGGATGGTAAGCCCGCTCACATAGGCGCTTCCGAGTAAGGATTGTATGTCTTCTTCTATTTTAGGTCCCTTAAGCTCGAAGGCCAAGGTGTCGAAACGTACCGATGCCCCCCAACGATATTCCAGAAAAGGAAGAGGAATCTTCGTATGCTCGTCGGCGTAGAGACGGGCTTTCACGAGTCGCTCCTTATCAGAGAGAGAGCCTTCGCAAATCCATTCGCTGCGAACTCCGTTCTCCGTGCTGTTTATATGCGTAGAGAATTGATTGTTAGTAAGATTGAGTTCGGGTATCTCTAGTATTAGTTCATCTCCTTTATTACTATAAGAAACACATAAATCATGTACCAAGGCATTTCCGGGCAATAAATTGAAAAGGAGACTAAGGGAGCGTTCAGCCTTGCGTGCGTAATCCTGTTCCTTATCATCTACAGCTGTTTCCTCTGGCTCACCTAGGTGATTCGATGGTTTATAAAGGAAATCAAAATTAGCTCTCTCTCCCTTCTTAATAAAATGAATATGCAAATTATCCGCTTGTACACTCTCTATGGCAGGGGTAAGTAGCAATAATCTGCCAAGCTCCAGTTTCGCTTGAAGCCTGTCCGCATGTATCAACGTATCAGCATCAATCGGGATAACGGTCAATCCCTCCATACGTACGGTACTCAGCCCTATCAACCGGATCTTATCATAGCGTATGTCAAGATGATGCCTTTCGGCAAGTTTACTCAATTTATGTCCCGCATACGCCCCTAAGATCAGGTCGATGCCCCAAAATGCCATAAACAAGAGAAAGCCAATAAAAATAAGAACTGCTATAAAAGATCTTTTATGGGATTGATTCATGCTCATCTATATTGTTACCCAGCGGACAAAAGTACTATAATTAAACGAATGGATTTCTTTTTCGATAAACAATCAAGGGCTTAATTTAGTTATATTAAAAAACTAAAGTTATATGGCGTATAAGATTGCGTTTTTTGGTGCTAAACCCTACGACATCGCTTCTTTCGATAAGATCAATGAGCGGTATGAGTTCGATATTCGTTACTATAAAGGACATTTGAATATCAATAATGTCGTCTTAACCCAAGGGGTAGACGCTGTATGTATTTTCGTGAACGACACGGCTGATGCCGCCGTAATAGACGCTTTGGTTGCCAATGGTGTGAAACTGTTGGCGCTTCGTTGCGCCGGTTTTAATAATGTGGATTTGAATGCCGCCAGGGGGAAATTACCGGTCGTACGCGTACCGGCCTACTCACCTTATGCGGTCGCTGAATATACGTTGGCCTTGATGTTATCGTTAAACCGTAAGATACACCGGGCATACTGGCGTACGAGAGATGGCAACTTCTCCTTGAATGGCTTGATGGGATTTGATATGCATGGCAAGACCGCCGGTATTATCGGTACCGGAAAGATCGCCAAGATATTGATTCATATCTTAAAAGGATTGGGGATGCGTGTATTGGCAAATGACCTGTATCCGGATGAGAAATTCGCCAAGGAGGAAGGGATCACCTATGTCTCTTTAGACGAGTTATACAAAGAGTCTGATATCATTTCCTTGCATTGCCCGTTGACTGACCAGACTCGTTATCTGATCAACGACGATTCGATCGCCAAGATGAAAGACGGCGTAATGATTATCAATACGGGACGCGGGTTACTGATTCATACCAACGCCTTGATCGAGGGATTGAAGACCAAGAAAGTATCTGCCGCTGGATTGGATGTCTACGAGGAGGAGGGAGACTATTTCTACGAGGATAAATCGGATAAGATTATCGATGATGATGTCTTGGCCCGTCTACTCTCGTTCAACAATGTGATTGTTACTTCCCATCAGGCGTTTTTCACGAAAGAGGCTCTGCATAATATCGCTGAGACTACCTTGCGGAACATCAAGGATTTCGAGGAAGGCCGTCCCTTAGTGAACGAAGTGACCAAGTAAATTCTAAAAAGGAACTATTATTTATCGCTGATTTATTATATTTTTGTGGCCATTGCTTGGTGGGAACCCAGCAATGGCTTTTTTAATTCAGAGGTATATATATGGAAATAGATAGTCAGACAGGTTTGGTGTTGGAAGGTGGCGGAATGCGTGCTATATTTACGGTGGGAGTATTGGATTATTTTATGGATCATGATATTTGGTTTCCTTATACGATCGGAGTATCAGCGGGCGCGAGTAACGGAATCTCGTATGCTTCCCGCCAGCGGGGACGCTCTCGTTTTAGCAATATCGACCTATTGAAGAAATATAATTACATAGGTCTTCGTCATTTCTTACGGGGAAGGGGATATATCGATCTGAATTTCTTGTTTTATGTCTATCCGGATTTGTATTATCCGTTGGATTACGATACCTATTTCAAGTCCAAGGATCGGTTCGTTATGGTCACGAGCAATTGCTTGACGGGTAAAGCGGAATATTTCGAGGAGAAGAAAGATAAGAAACGTTTGGTGGATATCTGTAAAGCCTCTTGCACATTACCGATCCTCTGTCCAATTACGTATGTAGACGGGATACCGATGGTCGACGGAGGCGTATGCGATGCCATCCCTATCCGACGGGCTATCGCCGACGGCTTCTCCAAGAACGTCATCATCCTTACCCGTAACAAAGGCTATCGGAAAGAAGAGAAAGATTTTTACCTTCCCGGCTTTATTTATAACAAATACCCGGCGATCCGGGAACAGTTGCGACTACGATACCGGCGGTACAACGAGGTCTTGGATTACATAGACCAACTGGAGGCCGAAGGAAAAGCCTTCGTCATCCGTCCGCAAAGCCCGATTAAAGTCGGCCGTACCGGAAGCGACACAAAGAAACTGGAAGAACTATATGAGGAAGGCTACGAATGCGGAAAACAAATCACTCAATTGTAGAGACGGGGCATGCCCCGTCTCATCCCCTCAAAACAGTATTTTATTTACAACCTTGCAAATCCTTACTCAACCGCATAGCGCAGAAATTAGGACCGCACATCGTACAGTACTCTCCATCCGTAACAGCACTCTCCTTATAATACTGTAAAGCCCTTTCCGGGTCCAAGGACAAATTGAACTGGTCTTTCCAGCGGAAATCAAAACGTGCCTTGCTCAACGCGTTATCACGTACTTGAGCGCCGGGATGCCCTTTCGCCAAGTCAGCGGCATGCGCCGCTATCTTATAAGCGACCACCCCATTACGCACGTCTTCCTTATTCGGCAATCCCAAATGCTCCTTCGGCGTAACGTAGCAGATCATGGCCGTCCCATGCCAAGCAATTTGCGCGCCACCGATAGCCGACGTGATATGATCGTATCCAGGAGCGATATCGGTCGTCAACGGGCCCAGCGTATAGAACGGCGCTCCATGACAGGCATACTGTTGTTCCTTCATATTCTCATGAATCTTATTCATGGGAACATGGCCCGGGCCTTCGATAATCACTTGCACGAACTGTTCCCAAGCTATTTTCGTCAGTTCTCCCATCGTGTGAAGCTCGGCGAATTGTGCCGCGTCGTTCGCGTCATAGATAGAACCGGGGCGAAGCCCGTCTCCGATAGAGACCGCCACGTCATATGCCTTCAGTATCTCGCAGATCTCGGCGAAATGCGTGTACAGGAAGTTTTCCTCGTTATGAAGCTGCATCCATTTGGCCATGATCGATCCGCCTCTGGATACGATCCCCGTCAGGCGAGTCGCCGTCAGCTCCACATGCTTGCGCAACAAACCCGCGTGGATCGTGAAATAATCCACGCCCTGTTCCGCCTGCTCGATCAACGTATCCCGATAGATTTCCCAAGAAAGATCCTCTACCTTACCATTCACTTTCTCCAAGGCTTGATAAATAGGAACCGTACCCATCGGAACCGGGCAGTTACGGATAATCCACTCGCGCGTCTCATGGATATGATCGCCGGTAGAGAGATCCATCAACGTGTCGCCGCCCCATTTACAACTCCATATCGCCTTCTCGATCTCCTCGTCGATACCGGAGGAAAGAGCGGAGTTACCGATATTGGTATTGATCTTTACCAAGAACTTCTTACCGATAATCATCGGCTCGGCTTCCGGGTGATTGATATTCGCCGGGATGATCGCGCGACCGGCGGCGATTTCCTTGCGGACGAACTCCGGCGTGATATACGACTTCAGTCCCAAAGCCTCGATTTGCTGGTTCTCACGAATCGCCACGTACTCCATTTCCGGAGTGATAATACGCTTCTTCGCATAATACATCTGGGTGATATTCTTACCCTCTTTAGCCCGGAAAGGCAAGTATCGCTTGGGGAAACGCAGGGAATCCAGAGTCGCGTCCGCCAATCGCTCACGACCATAAGCGGAAGTCAATTCCGGCAATTGAACCACATCCTTACGCTTACCGTACCACTCCTCACGTATACGAGGAAGTCCTTTAGCGATATCAATCGATATCTTGGGGTCGGAATACGGGCCGCTCGTATCGTAAACGATTACCGGATTGTTCTTCTTGAAGATTCGTTCTCCATGCTCATCCAAGGTTACCGTGTCCAACAATTTAATCTTACGCATACCAACCTTGATCTTATTGATCTCGCCCGGGACATAAATCTTTTCCGAGGACGGATAGGAAATACGCATATTCTTTTTAGTAGCCATATGTATTTAGTTTAGTACTTATTGATTTCCTCTATAAACCGGCGGGTTTCCTCCACGGGATCGGGGGCATTGATAATCGCGCCCGAAACAGCGATTCCGGTTATACCCGTCTCCATCAAAGGGCCTACGTCTTCCAGCGTAATACCACCTATCGCAAAGATAGGAATATCGATGCCAGCCTCCTTGCATTGAGCGATTATTTTACGATAACCATCCAAGCCTAAGATGGGACTCAAATTCTTCTTGGTACCCGTAAAGCGATACGGCCCTAGTCCGATATACGAGGCGCCTCGTTCTACGGCCAGCCGGATATCCTCAAAAGTATTCGCCGTAGCCCCGATATAGAAGATGGCATTGGAATCTAACTTGTCTCTCAGTACTTCCCAAGCGATATCCAAGGGCATATCATTCTTACCCAGATGACAAGCCGTAGCGCCACATGTCACGGCAGCCTCCAGATCATCGTTTACGCAGAAATCCACGATTCGCTCACATTCTTCCGCGCAGATAGTGGCACATGTACGTACGGTATCCTCATAAATCCCATCCTTCATGCGCAACTGTATCCATGAGCACCCTCCTTGGATTGCCATGCTTACCTCGTCGCATTCCGTATATTTAGGCGTACGATGCGTTATAAACATCAAGCGATTGTTTCCACCAAAAGGGGGGCGTAATCCGGTTGTTCTCCGACCGACTCTTCCATTCTCATCATATCCGAAATAATAATTTAAGGCCATACTTGTAATCGTTTGAATTGTTTTATGAGTTGATCCGCAACAAGAAGGGAGGGATCGTTTCCCCAAAGGGCCCCGAGAACGGCGACACCGCCGAAGGGGATATCTTTTAATTTCGTTATTGTCCGCGGGCAGATTCCTCCCAAGGCAATCACCTTATCATCGATGATGCCCTTCGCGTTTCGCAATCCATCTAAGGAGAATCCGCTACCATATCCTTCTTTGGATATACTCTGAAAGATCGGGCTAAGGAACACATAGTCGCATACCGGTTTATACTCGATAATCTCTTCCAGACTATGGCAAGAACGACTTATACTACCTTTATATAAAGGTGGAGCTTCCGGGTTCCTCTTGTTCAAATGGATTCCTCCTAAAGCCCTTTCTTCTGCCAAGGTAAACCAATCATGAAGAACGATCCTGTCGTAATAAGCCGGAGAGATCTTATCCAATAAGCCCTCCAATTCATCACGTTTACAATCCGGTTTACGTAGATGTAAACGAGACATTCCTTCCGCGAATAGAAGTTCGATCAAAGAAGCTTCATCCGCGAAAAAATAAGGTGTAGTAATTACGACCAGCTTATTCATGATTCCATCGGATTTTATGAAGGGCAGAGGGTGAGAAGAAGTGGTTTACAGGTCCGTGCCCTTTTCCCATGCATACATTTGCCCCGTGAACGAGCGCGTTATTCATATATTCCTTGGCTAATCGTACGGCTTCCACCAATGAATGGCCGAGTGCCATATAAGCGGCGATGGCGGACGATAGCGTACAGCCCGTTCCATGGGTATTGAAGGTCTCCACTGTTGGCGAGGCCAGACAAATCGGATTATTCTCATTGATAAATAACCGATCCACCGTTTCTACTCCGGGAATATGCCCCCCTTTGATCAATATAGCGTTACATCCTTTTTCCTGCAATTTCCGGGCGGCACATAAGATATCCGCCTCGTTATTGATTTTTATACCGGAAAGATATTCCGTCTCGGGAATATTCGGAGTAAGCAGTGTCGCTTTAGGGAACAACTCATCCATGATGGTTCGGATGGCGTCATCCTCCAATAATTTACTTCCGCTCGTGGATATCATCACCGGATCTAAAATGATAGAAGTTCGTCGGAAGGAAGGTAAAGTCTCAGATACAACCTTTACGGCATCCTTGTTATGTAGCATCCCTATTTTTATGGCATCTACGATGAAGTCCTCAAGAATAGCTTCGATTTGTCCTCTCAAAATCTCGGGAGAGATCGCTTGGATCCCTCGCACCCCCTGTGTGTTTTGAGCGGTTATAGCCGTTATCGCCGAGGCTCCAAAAACACCCAGCGAGGAAAAAGTCTTAATATCCGCTTGTATTCCGGCACCACCGCCACTATCAGAGCCAGCGATCGTTAAAGCTACCGGATAACGGTACGTTTCATTTTTATCCATTTAACATTCGTTTTTCTTACGGCGGCATTACCCGCATCAAGTAGTAAGGGTATGATCTCAGCCCATATAGTATGGCACCCCTTCGATGACGCAAACTTAGTGAAAAAAATCGATATTAAGATATTTCCGGCTTTTAAACGATAATTTTAACGCAAGGTTATACTTCCATAGATCGTAGACGGGAGCCTTCTGGTTTTAGAAGGCTTCCGTCATATTCATATAAACCGCCATTCCTTTTTGGTTCGGGTCTTTGCCTACGTCTAGGCGGAAGTTCTTGCCGGGTTGCATTTGGATACGTAGGCCTACGCCGTAGTTGAATTTCCACTTATTCCAGTCTACGATAGGAGCGTTTCCGATCGTACCCGTGCCAACCCAACCTACAAAACCACACTTCGCCCAGAAATTACCGCTCTTATATTTCTCCACGCTGCCGAACATATGACGATACTCCAGAATCCCATACGCCATGGTCTTGTCACGGTACTTCCCCCAATAATATCCGCGAAGATCGAAAGGGGAACCAAATGAAGGAAGCTCCGTAAAAGGAACGTTCCCCACACCGATTTGTGTCTTGGCGATCCATGCCAAGGTGCTACGAGGACGAAATACTTGCTGGAATTGGCGGTATTCCAGTTCGAACATCTCATAATTATATGCACCGCCTAAATACTTTCCGTACACCTTGGCGATCGCGCTTAGTAACATACCGGAACTTGGGGTCGCCACATCATTTCGTGTATCGTATTGAATCAAGCCGCCGACACCGATATTGACATAATCTCGTTTGAACTTATTGAAATAAGGATCTTCGGCCATCACCGGGTTGATATCATCTGATTTGCTGAAATTAATATCAAAAAGAGGACCCGTATATAAATGAGGCCTAACTTCCCATACGAAACGGGGATATAGTTGGAAAGAACTCTTATGGAATTTCGTTGTCGAGTCGCTCTTCTCGATTTGCTCGATCGTCTCATAGCCTTTCCCGAAATAATGCGAAGGTTCGTTCCGATAACCGTAACTGATATAAATACGGAAGCGATTCTCGTTGAAGAATAAGGTACCAGCACCGGCAAAAACGAACGTCCCGTTTAAGGTGATGTTAAATCCCGCAGGGATAAACGATCGTTGGGATATCGTATCATTCTTGTTTAAGCGAAAGCTAGCCAAAACCGCGCCACCTACGCCAAAGGAGGCTTCCGGCGTGTAAGACGGTCCGCCAAGGATAGACCACCAGATCCTTTTGTTGGCCCGTATGGAGTCTTTATGTAATTGTTTATGATAACGTTGTATTTGCTTTTCGGTCATAGGCTTACCGTCCAGCATCAGCACTTCTTTCGGAATCGTGTCATTGGAAATACCTTGCGCCTTTACGGAAAAGGCGAATAGAAGGCAGGCCATATAAATTAAAAGATATCTAAACATTATTTTAATCAATATTTAGAGGGCAAAAGTACGAAATCCTCCTAATATGTATTCTTAAAGAATCCCTAATAAAAAAGAATAAACAGCTAAAAAGAAATGCTATTACAGTCTGGGGGGTGTAGAGACGTAGCGTGCGTGCTGCGTCTCTAAAGCTAAGATTGGTATAAGACCTTGCCCTCTTCGGATATTAACAGCAAGGTTAGTTCGCCGTCGGGAAGGATAGGAGCGCAATACGATTTACATTTTTGTAAAAGTAATGGGAAGAAACGATTTTGATCTTTTTCCGTAAGAAGCTCCCATAATTCACGGGCCAACGTAATCCGATTGATTGCATCTACGGTCGCCTCCTCGCATTTCGCTTCTTTCGCTACATCTTGAAGGAAGCCTTTGTTCATGACGACTTTTTTGCTGTGTGTATCCAGGAAACCTTCCGCAAGTTTCACCGCCTTGCCGATCATGATGCCTAAGATAACCTGCTTGAAACCTAAATCGGCAGCGATCTTTAGCGTCTCTCCGATAAAATTCCCGTAATGGACGAATGATTGTGGAGGCAAAGGAGCGTATAAGCTCCGAAGGTAGCGTTCACTCTTCGCCCCGGAATTAATAACCAACGTCTCGCAACCTATCGCTTTGGCGACACTGGCTTCTTTCCGTATCGAGGCGATAAAAGCGTCCGATGAGAAAGGACGCACGATTCCGGATGTCCCGATAATAGAGATTCCCCCGATAATTCCAAGTTTCGGATTGAAGGTACGTTTCGCCAACTCCTCGCCACCGGGAACCGAGACCGTGACAATAGCGACGGAATCGGGTGAGGGCAGGAGTGGAATCAGCTCTTGCCGGATCATCTTACGGGGCGTGGCGTTTATAGCCGGGCCACCGACTTTCAAGCCGAGTCCCGGAAGGGTCACGGTTCCGACTCCTTCACCTGCTTGGAAGATGACTCTTCCCGTATCGTCGCTTTCTGTTTCTTGACAATGTTCTTCTTGTGCCATTACCGTGGCACAACCGGATGCATCGGGAGATAATTGAACAGTAACCCGGATCCGGCTATGATTCGTCACGTCCGGATCATCCCCAGACTCCTTGATCACGGTACAGGTGGCGGAGGAACACCCGGCCCATTCGGTATAGGCTACCGGCAACGTTATCTGTTCTCCCGAGGGTAATGTTATCTGGCTTTCTGTTTGTTCCTTCCGTGATAATAAGGCCAATAAAGCAGCTTTTGCGGCGGCGGTAGCACAAGCTCCGGTCGTATATCCGCTTTTCAAGGGAAAGAATTCTGGTAATAGGCGTTCAATTTGTTTACGCAATCCGTCTTCACCATACACTCGGTAGAAAGTTTCCGGTAATGCGGGACGCTTCACGACAAATACTGGTATTCCGAATTGGCGGGCAGCGTTCACTTTATCCGTAAAATAGCCGGAGAAACCACTTTCCTTTGTCAAGATGGCGTCCGGATGGAGTTGCTCCAACAACTTTAACTCATCCTCGCCTTCTCGATAGAAAACCAGACGTTCTTGGGGGAAGCCCTGCTTTTCGGCCAACGACAAAGATTCCTCCCGCTCCAATATACGGAACCAAGTGGTATGCGATCGCCAATAAGGGCGGAGCGGGGCAAGGGTGTTCACGCCACTGAGGGCAAGTAGCCGTTGGATACCTTTGTTTTCCATTTGGTGAATTGCGTCTGCATAACTATCGCACCAAATCAAGTCCTCATCACGAGGTGGATACCGACGTTCGTAACGGATCACCGGAATCTGTAAACATTTCGATACTTTTTCGATCGTTTGGTGTAACACTTGAGCGAAAGGGTGTGCCGCATCAATCAATAGCTTAATCGCGTGGTCACGACAAAAACACTCCATTTCCTCCGCATTCATGGCTCCGGTCAAACGGATTCCATGCGCGCATTCAATGGATTGCAAAGTTCCTTTCGTAGAATAGTAATAGATAGCGGCTGCCTCGTCCGCTACCCGCACAGCCACACGACCTTCTGTCGTTCCTCCAAGGATCAGTATCATTACTTACGGAAAAGATGTTTGAATTCATCCGCATATAAGCGGGATAGACCCTTGCGATTATCGATGGCATCCCCGACGACAAGTAATGTTGTCAGTGTAAGATGATTCTCTTTTACGATTTTCGCGAGATCTTTCAGTTGCCCACGGTAGATCCGCTCGTCTTTCCATGTCAATTTATAGCAAGCGGCTACCGGAGTGGTTGGAGCGTAATGTCGCGATAATTCCTCTTGGACCTTCTCTACGACACCGGCGCTTAAGAAGATACACATCGTACTTTGGCTTTGAGCCAGTTTGTGCAGTTGCTCTTTCTCAGGCATGGGCGTACGTCCTTCGCCACGAGTGAGGATGATCGTTTGTACTTTCTCCGGAATCGTGAACTGGGAATAAAGAGCGGCGGCGGCGGCTTGGAAAGAGGAAATACCCGGAGTGATATGATAATCCATCCCGTATTGATCAAAGTAATTCATTTGCTCTTGAATAGCTCCATAGATGCAAGGATCGCCCGTGTGCAAACGAACGACAAACAATCCTTTATCATAAAACTCTTTCATCAACGCAAACTGTTCTTCCAGATTCATATCCGCCGAGCTTCGCACCGTAGCGCCTGCCTTCGCGCATAAGGTAAGTTCTTTCGGGACGAGGCTTCCTGCATACAGGATCAAATCCGCTTTCTCCAACATTTGCCGTCCGCGGATAGAGATCAAGTCCGGATCGCCGGGACCGGCTCCTACGATCTCGATATGTCCCTTGCGGCAGGCCGTCCGATCTAACGCTACGGCAAAGGTATATTCATTTCCTTTCCCTAAATCCGCTTTTTGCTTCTCGACCAAAAGCGGACCGCCATGAGCCGCATAAATGGCGGAAGCTTCCGATACACTTGGGGATTCGGTTACCTCCAGTACCTTCTCCGAGGGATTGGGTACCGGGATATCTTTCAGCTCCTCCGATGTATAGGTGTGGAAAGGGCATTCCATAACTCCATAAGCCAATAATGTCAGCACCGGTTCGCATTTCTTCAAATCGATTGTATTTACATCCGCCAAAGCTTCCGGATATAGGCGTTTATCACGCAATACATCTTTAATATGTTCGTAAACGACCGTAGGATCGCCTTGCATATCCTTGCGGCAACCCATTCCTAGGTGGAGGACTTTCGGTATATAGGTGATCGTAGGGATGGATGTATCGTATTGTTGGGGACTGACGATCATCAATAACTCATAGTCTTGCTGCGGTATCGCCTCGAAGGAATAAAAGATAGAGACATGAGACGGGACCGTACGCTCCAAATAATCCGTTCCTTTATCTCGTATATCAAGGAGTAACGCTGTCGGTTTTCCGTTGACAAAGGTAGAGATGGCAGCATTGCTATCTTTGGCGATCAAGGTCCAATCGTATTTCTTCCCCAGCGTGTCGAGCGGCCATAGGTTCGTATTATCGCTTTGTGTCGTAATAATTGCCTCGGCTCCTAATAGGTTTGCCAATTCCTTGGAAAGGTCGTTCGCACCACCGATATGTCCGGATAAGACCGGAATCACATATTTACCGGTACTGTCTATACAAACCACGGCAGGATCAGTATGCTTATCTTCCGCGAAGGGAGCGATACTGCGTACGCAAATTCCCATCGCTCCTATAAATACCAAACTACTGGATTCGTGAAAAACCTCTTTTGAGAAAGAGCCGAATGGTAAGATCTTCGCCTCGGGATAAGAAGCAAGAATTCTCTCAGCAAGCACCCGGCTGCTATCGGATATTGGAATAATTGATATTGTACTCATAATTTATAAATAACATTCACGGTAATCGTATTAAAATCATCAATCGTGATACGGGTTTGGGCGGATATCCGAAGACCGGTTTGGCGGACCGCTTCCTCTAAAAGCGCTTTGCTTTCGTCGGATACGGAGTTGAAGACGATGACACCGTTCTCTTTCATCTTTTTGGAAACTACCATAAGGATCTCCACTAATTTCCCGCCATGTCCGCCGATAAAGATTGCGTCCGGAGCCTCCAACGCCGATAAGTCCACCGATAAGAAATCTCCGATTATAGCCTCGATACCCGGAGTCCCAAAACGACGACAATTCTCAGTCATTAACTTTCGTCCCTCTTCCCGGATCTCAAAACTCGTGATATGCAAATGCGGGAACAGCAATTTAGCCTCGATCGAGACAGAAGCCGTGCAAAAGCCGATATCCCAAAAACGTTCCCGGTTTCTCAGATCCAGCATGCTTAAAGATAACAAACGGATCGGCATTTTGGTTATCATCTTCTCCCGCCCGCTCAAATGCTCGAACGCGGAATCCGGCAGGCCGAACTTACGGGAATGCCCGTCACGCTCTTTCCGGAGAATCAAGCAATTCGGATGAACGAAATTATTCATTGCCGCGGCTTGTATACTGAATTGGCGGATGCTCTGCCGTTCGGTATTTCCTAACCGTTCTCCCACAAACATGGTATAATTATCATAGCCGTATTCCAGCATCCGGCGAGCGATAGTCGTAGGCGTATGTTCCCGATCCGTGAGCACGCCTATCTTAGACGCACTTTCGATCAAGGCACGATCGAACTCGTGCCAAGGCCTTCCGGTAAGGGAGACGATCCGCATGTCGTGGTAAGGCATCAATAGATTTTGCGCCAAGAGTTGCAAGGAATTAAATGACGGGTACAGGCGGATTTGCGCATCCGGCAATCGGTTTTGAATCGTAACGGCGAATCCGAAAAACAAAGGATCTCCGGAAGCGAATACAACGATGCTTTCCCGACCGTCATGCGAACGATATCGATCGAAGACCTCGTCCAACGGGACTTTGATATCAATCCAGTCCGCTTTTTCTGGCAATAAAGAACGTACGATCTCATGATGCCGCACGCCTCCGGAGAACACCCGGTGGGACGAGATTATCTCCAATACCTCCGGCGGAAAGTATTGTTTCATGTTATCATCCAGCCCTATGACATAAAATCGGTTCATACGTCTCTTCCCGGTTTTAGTTGTTCGGCGTCGTTAAAACAAAGGATGGCGTTCACCAACGTAGCCGCTAAATTACTACCTCCTTTACGACCTTCCACGATTAGTTTCGGTATACCGATAAAAGGTTTCACCATATGCTTGGATTCCTGTACATGCACGAAACCTACCGGAGCGGCAATGATGCCTGCCGGAGTCGCCTTTCCCTTACGTATCAAGTCGCATAATTCCATAAGGGCGGTCGGGGCATTCCCGAAGACAAACAGGGCGTCCGGATGCTCTTCCACGGCCCGGCGAATACCGGCTTGGGTACGGGGAATGCCTTTACTCGAAGCCATCTCCGCGACCCGCTCATCTTGAAGGTAACATTTTACTTCGACACCCAGACGCTGCAAAGCTCCCTTACGAATGCCGGAAGCGGCCATCGTGACATCGGTGATGATCGTACGAACTTCCCCGCCGCTGATCTTATTATATAATGTAGAGACAGCGTCCGGGTCCGTATACAGGATATTTTCCATATCGAAATCGGCCGTCGTATGAATGGCATGGAGTAACGCCCATTTCTTATCCAACGGGATCTCTTGGTTTTTCAGTTCCTTCTCGATCGTACGGAAACTACGGATCATGATGTCCTGTCCAATGCCCGTATCCGTTTTCTTCTGTTTGACCTCGCCATAATATCCCCGGGGAGTGATCATATGATTCCCGGAAAGATATGTTTGTGAGTTTCCGATCAAGACTACCGTGAACATATCGATCTGCTCGGGGTCCAGATCTGCGAGCGTAGTGACGAATACTTCTTGCTCCTCCCGTCCGGCCTGACGTACATAACCGACCGGAGTCTCCGGCTTGCGTTCTTGCAGAAACAATTCTTTTAAGCGATAGAGTTGCCAATAACGTCCCTCGCTTTTCGGATTATAGATCGCCGTAACAAAATCGGCCATGGCCGCCGCACGAATCCGTTTCTCGATCCGTTCCCAAGGAGTCATCAAGTCAGAGAGGGAAATCACACAGAAATCATGTCCGATAGGAGCGCCAAGCAAGGACGCAGCTTTCTGGAAAGCGCTGATGCCCGGATACGACTCGATCTCGATCTCGCTTCCGGATTCTTTCTTCATCTCATAAATCAGAGGAGTCATACCATAAATGCCGGCGTCACCGGAACTGATCACACAAACCGTCTTTCCCTCGTTCGCATAAGCGAAAGCTTGCTCGGCACGAGCTTGCTCACGTTTCATACCTGTATCTATACATTCCGTTCCCTCACGAAGCAAGTGGGTGATAAAACGGAAATAATATTTATATCCTATGATGACATCCGAGCTTTGGATAGCGGCCAAAACCGCAGGCGTTATATCGGCCTCGCTACCGGGGCCGATTCCGGCGACTATAATCTTGCCTTTATTCATTCAAATCTATTTTATAATACAATGTTCTCAATAAATATAATACAAATATACAGGCTTTACTTCTTTCTTCTCGCTTTTCGCCTGATATATTTTATCGCAAGCCATACACCGGATAAGGAAACGAACGTGCCTCCCAACATGGTTCCCCACATCACGATATTCCATAAGACCGGATGATCTACCAAGAATTTCAGATTCAAGCTATGCAATGCCGGATACATCCAATGGTTCCAACGAGACGGCGTATTTACATAACGGTATTGTCCATTACGGGGATTAATGTAATAACAACTATTATCCACGTCTTGAATAGATACTTTCCAGACCGGGAGTTCTAAATTCCTTTTTCGTGAGATATAATACGTATCATAAGCATCCAACAGTTTGATATCAGCCGTGGTCCCGATACCATGTATCTGAGACAATACGGAACGGATTTCTTCCGGTCGCAGGTTCAATAAAGATATCCCGTCACTCTTATTTGCGTTCACGACAATATCCTTCGTGTCTGTTTGTACGATGTAAAAGGGTATATCACCAAAACTACTCCATTCCAATTGACGGATCTGGCCGGGATAGGCTTGTATGACCGCCCTGTAATCCAACGGATAATCGAGTGGGGAAGGAGCCATCTTCCGCAGTTCTTGAACCGGGTTTATATCGAGCTTGGCTTTCAACCCCCAATCCTGTACACGAGCCAAAGACATCATACCACTAAAGCAGAAGGTGAGGACGAATAAACCGAATAACACCCCAAGAATATGATGCCATTTATACCAGAACTTCTTATAAGGGGAAATCAAATGACGTCTCCTCGCTAACCGGAAATCCCGTATTCCTAAATAGATCCCGGCGATACACATAACGCACCCGATTCCGGATAACCAGACAACTACCTTTATCCATAATTCAGCGTCTTGCCGCAAGGAAGTGAAATAGACCCAATGAGGGATCGCCCCGAGCCAAGCCCAGAAACGACTGTTTTTATCCGTATATTGCAAAACCTCCCCGGATTTAGAGGATATGTATAATTCATGTCGTTCCGGATCGGCGAAATGGAATTTATAGATCGGAAATTCCTCTTTTAAACGACCGAATGGAATCCATTGGTCCAAGGTGTACAAGGAATCTACCTTCGCTATGGAAGAGGTATTCCATAGTGATGCCACACGTTGGATATGATTCCAGTCGATTACGGGTAATCTTTCCGTCGAGTCGGCAGGAATATCATAGCTCCCTTTCTCCGTCCGGAGATGAAAAACAGTTTGTCCCAAATAGCTGTTTAAGGTAACATGGCTTATCCGCTCGTTCTGCGGTAAACGTTTCTCTATCTGGTCTAACGAAGGAAGATTCTCCGGAGAGAGAATATCCATCTTCGCCCGTTTATCGGCCCGGTCCGCTCGCGGGAACGTATGGTAGATCATTACCAATCCCGATAGGAACCAAACGAGGAACAGGATACTGAGCGCCGTGCCCAGTATCCTGTGTATAAATTGCATGATCTTTGTCAATAGATTCATGAGCGTATGTTCTATATATTATAATGTATAGGAGATAGCCACTTGGAAATTACGAGGCATGCTTGGCACCATCTGTTGTCCGAGCGCTTGGTTATAATAATTGTTGTCAAACAAGTTATTCAAGTTGAATGTAAGGTGAATATTGTTGTTCAACAAATAAGACATACCGAAATCGGTTACCCAATACGGATCGAACCAAGAGTTGTTAGATGTATTACGGTATACTTTACCGGTATAACTGCTACTCAAGTGAAATTCCAGATTCTTCAAGACACCCCGAGGGATGGTATAACTGCCGTATGCGTAGAAAGTCTGGTTCGGTACGTTGCTCTGCCAGTTTCCTTCTTGGCTATTCAATTGTTGCTTTGTCTCATCCGGGTTATTGCCATAGATAGCCTCGATCAATTCCGGATCCTTTATTTCTTTCATCTCCCGGATCTTGGAGTCGTTCAATCCATAACCGATCGTCAGCGCTAAGGTGCTTACCGGAGAAAGAGTGACATCAAAATCAAAACCCTTGGAATCTTGTACACCCACCTGTCCGATTACGCTCTTCGTGGTAGTCTCGCCGTTTACCTCCACTTGATAGTTGTTGGTCAACGTAGCCGTACTGTTCATCTTCCGGATATAGAACAAGCTGGCATTGGCGCTTAATATATTGTTCAATTGATATTTAAGACCCACCTCGGCTTGGTATCCTTTCTCCGGCTTAAATACTTCCTCATTGCGAGCAGGCTCGAAACGATTTCCATCACCTCCTACATAAATGACGTTATCTTGATAGAACGTACGGATCGGCTTGAAGAAAGAGGCGAAAGACGCATAAATGGATGTATTCGGATGGGGCAGATAGACCGCTCCGAAACGATAGGTCAACGCCTTATTCTTTATCATATTGAAGCTTGAATGCTCCTCATACTCACGTCGTCCGGTAGGAGTTGTAGCGCTGGCGGACATATAACGGAAAAAGTCGTAACGTAGAGCGGCTAATACCTTCCATTGCTCGTTGAACTCAACCATATCTTGAAGATAAAGGCTGTTGGAATAATGATGCGTAACCGTTGCTTTCGAGAATTTACTGGTCATATATCCCATGCTATGCGGATCATAAACGGATACATGCGAATAAAGGCCGGGACCCTGAACATCATCTCCTAAATTATAGCCCGAATAGCTGGTACGATTCAAGGCGACGAAAGAGTAACCTCCCATATACGTATGCTTTATCTCACCCGTCCTGAATTTACCGCTTAGCTCGAGCGTATTGGTTACCGTCTTGGCTATATGGGAGAAGCGAAGCGGGAAAGAAAGATATACACTGTCCAAACAGATATATTTTTTCTGGCCATTTTTCATATAATAATGATCATAGATCGGATCATCACTTTCGAGATAGTCGAGGGCTTCCGTCCCAAAATAGTTGATATCGTCGTTATTGTAAGAAAGGCGATCTGTTAGTTTCGCACCGTTCCAAAAAGTATGTGTGTACTGCGTTGATATGTTCCAAGCGTGATTCTTCATAAAGTCGGACTCGTTATTGTAGCGAGCCTCACGGTCAAGTCCCGGTAGCATATCATTTTTATGGAGATATAACTGTCCTGTTTGCACATTATATACATCATTTGCCATTAAATCGGGAAGACCGATCTCCGTCCCATAGAAGTCGCGGTTAAAACCTCCGCGAACATCTAATATGTCACGTTCCGTCATTTTAGCTTGCAATGCCAGATAACCGGAAAAGCGACGGTTGCCATTATCACGCCAGCCCTCTTGATCGGAAAAGTTGACATTGGCGTAATAATTGACCGGACCGACCAATTTACCGCCCATGCCAAGCGTCGCCTCTTTATTCTCGTAACTACCATAGGCCAATCGGGCGTTAACGCTCTGTTTCTCTGACGGGGATTTACGAACGATATTCAAGGTTCCACCTACGGCTGAATGTCCGTAAAGTACAGAAGCCGGTCCCTTTAATAATTCAATAGACTCGATACAGGATAGATCGGGTACGGGATAAGAGTTGTTTATTGCCGAACGTTCATCGCGGATACCGTCTATCATCATGATAGAATGATCGAAACCACGGATCGACAATTGTTGAAATGCGCCATAAGATGTCTGGAATCGTACGCCCGGCATAAAGCGTACCGCATCTTGGATATTACGGATACCTCGCAACTCCAAACTACTCGCCGTAATGCTATTAATTGAAATAGGAAGATATTTCATAGGTACGTCCAACTTCGTGATTTGTGGACGTGGCTTGCGTGCGGCGGTCGCTACGACTTCTTGAATATTGAATGTCGTATCGGCGAAATTCGTGTACTCATTCTTGTGTTGCGCCTGCATCGTACTGATACATAAGGCTGTCAACGGTAAGATTGTCAAAACTCTTTTCATATATTTAGCATTATAACTGTTTATTGTATGCATGTGAAATCCCTTTCGAAAGAAATTCCATTTTCCTTCGAATGAAAATTTAGTTTCTTTCGGAAGGAATTACTTTTTCTTCCGAAAGGAATAAAACATAGATTTGGAGAACTTTTTTAGTCCTTCTCTACCGCATAAGCTTTCTTCTTATCAACGATATCGATCATCTTATGTTTAGCCATGAAACGGGCATGTTCGATGAAGATCTTCTGAATATCCGGATTCTGTCCCAGACCTTCCATAAATACGCTTACCTCGTAGCCTTTCTTTTCCAGTTCCTCTTTCCAATCACCGGCGATATCGTTTTTCGCATGGTCTCCGGCGACAAACATAAATGGCATCAACAAGACTTTCTTCGTTCCATTGGCCTTTACTTGGGCTACCATCGTATCAAAAGTAGGATAGCCCTCGATGGTTCCTACGGAATAATCCTTGAATCCCTTCTCCTTCAACATATAATCCAACATGGCATATTGAGCCGTCGCCGGAGTATAAGTGCCATGGCCTACCAATAAAGTAGCGCCTTCTTTCGCCCCATTTTTTGTGATAGCGACGATTACCGCCTCATAATCCTCCGGTGTATACAATAAAGGATTACCGATACGAATCTCCTTGAAAGAAGATTTCATGGTGGCAACATCCTTACGTAAGGATTCCATCTCGATACCTTCGATTATATTCGTGGATTGGATCAAGACATGTGTATAACCATCAGTCTTTAATTTTTCCAAGGCCTCGATCGGGTTCAGTTTCTCTACGCCACGAGCTTTTAAGCGGCGCATTACAATGCGAGAAGTCCATGCCTCACGCAACTCAACATCTTTGAAAGCTTCTTTCGCTTTTTGATTGATCGCGTCGATTGTCAAGGCACGGGTATCATCATGGGTTGTTCCAAAATGTACCATCAATAAAGCGGCCTTATCGCCCGGTTGTAAAGAGGCGAATAAATCGGATGCTACAAAATTCTCGCCATCGTGCGCACGACAAACTAGGCTGATGACCAGCAGGAAGAAAGATAGTAAGTGTTTCCTCATCATATGAATATATTAATAATTAGATTACATATCAATCCCACGGAGACAACGTATTATTCCGTCTCCAACATCTTTTAGATATAGGTGATATTTCTATCCTCTTAATTACTCCTAACCCCGGGAGGAATTAATCATTACTTCGCTTGGCAGGTTTCCTGACTGGCTCGGAAAGCAACCTTCCCATCTTTCTTAAGACAGTGGCATAGCAGAACGCTTTCCTTTTCAAGAGCTTCACAGTAGCGGGCACTGTTCCGGATTCTAACCGGATTCCCTTTTATAGAGTTGTCGGTAGACAAACTCTATCACCTAAGCGGTCGCAAATTTATATAAATAATCCCGAAAAGTAACAACATCTTTCAAAGAATCCCTGTTTCAATAGCATCTTTTTTGTTTAACATCAAATAAATAGATATGGAATGGATAACTAATTTACTTCAACATTATCCGGAGCTAGCTATTTTCATAACCTTAGCTCTCGGTTTCTGGATTGGCAAGTTTAAGATAAAGAAGTTCACGCTGGGAACGGTTACCAGCGTATTATTGGTCGGTGTATTGATCGGGCAATTAAAAATCGATATAAGCGGACCGTTAAAGTCCGTCTTTTTCTTGATGTTCCTCTTCGCTGTAGGATATAGCGTTGGGCCACAGTTCTTCCGGGGATTGAAAAAGGAAGGTCTTCCTCAAATGCTTTTCGCCGCCGTCATGTGTGTGTGTTGCTTGATCGCTCCTTTTTTACTGGCGAAACTTATGGGATATAACGCAGGCGAGGCCGCAGGATTATTGGCGGGCTCCCAGACGATGTCGGCAGTATTAGGAGTTGCCGAAGATACGATCGGACAGATGAATATTAGCGATACGGATAAAAGCGCTATGGTAAATGTAATGCCCGTGGCCTATGCGGTAACTTATATTTTCGGTACGGCAGGATCCGCATGGTTGGTGAGTGATATCGGGCCACGTCTTTTAGGAGGACTCGACTACGTGAAAAAAGCGTGTAAAGAGCTAGAGGCTAAAATGGGAAATAACGACGAGAGCGAGCAACCGGGCTTTATGCCTGCCGCCCGTCCGGTAACTTTCCGGGCCTATAAGATTAGTAATGAATGGTTCAAGGATGGCAAAAGCGTAAAGCAGTTGGAGGTATATTTAGACCAATTGGGACGGCATTTGTTCGTGGAGCGTGTCCGTATTAATAATGTACTAACCGATGTTAAACCGGATTTGGTTTTACATACCGGAAATGAGGTTGTCCTAAGCGGTCGCCGGGAATTCGTGATCGGAGAGGAGAACTGGATTGGCGACGAGGTCAATGACATTGAATTGCTCGATTTTCCGGCAGAGACGTTACCCGTACTAGTGATCCATAAGGAATACGTGGGGAAAAAGATCTGCTATTTACGCAATCAATCGTTTATGCATGGTGTTAGCATCAAGTCCGTAAGGCGTGCGGGTATCAATATCCCGGTCTTGGCCGCTACGGTGATAGATTCCGGTGATATGCTGGAATTGGTAGGCATGAAATCAGAGGTAAATAAAGCGGCGACGGCTTTAGGATATCCCGATCGCCCAACCAATCAGACCGATTTGATTTTCGTGGGTATCGGTATTTTCTTAGGGGGAATTTTAGGTTCGCTCGCGATTCATTTCGGGGGTGTCCCGATTAGCCTAAGTACGAGTGGAGGTGCTTTGATAGCCGGGCTCGTCTTTGGATGGCTTCGTTCTAAGCATCCGACCTTCGGGCGTATTCCGGAGCCTTCCGTCTGGATATTAAATAATTTGGGATTGAATATGTTTATCGCCGTAGTCGGTATCACGGCGGGTCCCAGTTTCGTGACCGGATTGAAGGAAGTCGGTATAAGTTTATTTATTATCGGTGCTTTAGCGACATCTATCCCGCTTATCATCGGTATTCTGATGGGACGTTACGTTTTTAAGTTCCATCCGGCTATCACTTTAGGTTGCACGGCAGGTTCACGTACGACAACCGCCGCATTAGGAGCGGTGGAAGATGCCGTAGGAAGTGAGACTCCAGCCTTAGGCTATACCGTTACCTATGCGGTGGGTAATACTTTATTAATCATCTGGGGTGTCGTTATTGTGCTAATCATGTAATATATATAATGTATGGACAAGAAGAAAATACATGTCACGAGAGAATATGAGAAAAAGATGTCGGAGATTAGCCCTTTCGAGCTAAAGAACATCTTGATAGAGTTAGCGGATGAGAGCGCTCGTAAAAGTACGCACATCATGCTGAACGCAGGAAGGGGAAATCCAAACTGGATCAGTACGGTTCCACGGGAGGCATTCTTCCTATTAGGGCAGTTCGCCTTGGAGGAATGCCTGCGGGAAACCGAATTGGCAGATGAGATGGCCGGAGCCGCAGGGGTTCCCAACCGCAAAAGGATCGCGTCTCGCTTCGTACAGTTTCTAAAGAAACATGCGCAATCTCCCGGCGCTACTTTATTGAAGGGTACCTATGAATATCTGGTCACGGAAAAAGGTGTAGATGAGAATGAACTTGTATATGAATGGGCGGAAGGTGTCATTGGTGATCAATATCCGGTTCCCGATCGTATCTTGAAATATACGGAAATGCTCGTGCGGGATTATTTAGACCAAGAATTATGTGACAACCGGCCCCCCGAGGGAGTATTCGACCTTTTCGCTGCCGAAGGCGGAACTGCCGCCATGTGTTATATCTTCGATTCCTTGCAGCAGAATTTCTTGTTGAATAAGGGAGACAAGATCATTCTCTTCGCTCCGGTATTCACTCCTTATATAGAGATTCCGGAACAGGCTCGTTATCTTTTTAATGTCATAGAGATAAAAGCCTTGAAGATGACAAAAGACGGCTATCACACGTGGCAATATCAAGAAAAGGATTTAGATGTCCTAAAAGATCCTAGCGTGAAAGCCGCTTTCATAACAAACCCGAGCAACCCGCCTTCATACGGATTGACAAAAGCATTGATGAATAGGATCGTTGAGATCGTACGGAACGACAATCCCAACCTTATGATTATTACGGATGACGTGTATGCGACATTTATTCCGCATTTTCGCTCGATGATGGCCGAATTACCAAAGAATACGTTATGTGTCTATTCTTTCTCCAAATATTTCGGGGCAACCGGATGGAGATTGGCGATAATCGCTTTACATCAAGATAATATTTACGACCGGATGATCCGTGAATTGCCAAGAGATAAACAGGAGCTTCTAAAAAAACGATATAGCAGTCTATCCTTACATCCCGAGGATATCCGCTTTATTGATCGTATGGTAGCCGATAGCCGTCAAGTAGCCTTGAATCATACGGCCGGTCTTTCCTTGCCACAACAAACACAAATGTCTCTGTTTGCGTCTTTCGCTCTATTAGATGCGGAAAATACCTATAAGAAAAGGATGCAGGATATGATCCACGAGCGTTTACACACATTGTGGGAAAGCACCGGATTCACCTTATTAGACGACCCTTTGCGTGCGGGATATTATAGTGAGATCGATATGCTTGTCTGGGCTAAGAAATTCTATGGGGATGATTTCGTGGAATATCTAAAAAAGAATTACGAACCTCTGGATGTCGTTTTCCGTCTGGCACAGGAAACTTCCTTGGTTTTACTGAACGGAGGAGGTTTTGATGCTCCCGAGTGGTCTATCCGCGCATCTTTAGCCAACCTTAAACGGGAAGATTATGTCCGGATTGGAGAGGGTATCGCATCTATTTTGCATAGTTATGCCCAAAGATGGAAAGAAAGTCTCGATAAGTAGAAAAAACAGCTCCAAGGCTTGAACAAAACGGGCTAATGGTACGTTTTATTAATAAACGTGCGATTAGCCCGTTTTTCTAAGTTATCCGGGAGATTATAAATAACCTCTATAACCTCATAGAAATTATCGAACAAATTGTATTTCATTATATTATATATTTGTTGATAATAAAAACAAAGACTCATTGGCAGATGTCTTATTTATTACATTTTAGCTGGTTATAGATAAATATATTTGCGAAAAGGCTTACAATAAAAAACGAATATGAATATGGTGTACGACATTGACATGCTTAGAAATTTCTATGCGAATTTCCCCAGAAGAGTGGACACAGCCCGCGAACGTATCGGTGGTCGCCCGATGACCTTGGCCGAGAAAATCTTATATGCGCATCTATACGATGAAAGCTCGACTCGCCTTTTCAAAAGAGGTGAGGATTATGTGAATTTCCGTCCCGACCGTGTGGCTATGCAAGATGCCACCGCTCAGATGGCGCTTTTACAATTCATGAACGCCGGAAAAGAAAAATCCGCAGTACCGGCTACCGTGCATTGCGACCATTTGATCCAAGCGAATATGGGAGCCAAAACGGATATCGATACGGCTACCAAAAGCAATAGCGAGGTCTATGATTTCTTGAAATCGGTCTCCGATAAATATGGAATCGGTTTTTGGAAACCCGGAGCAGGCATTATCCATCAAGTGGTATTGGAAAATTATGCGTTTCCCGGCGGTATGATGGTAGGAACTGATTCACATACCCCGAATGCCGGAGGACTTGGAATGGTCGCTATCGGAGTAGGAGGAGCCGATGCCGTGGATGTAATGACCGGAATGGAATGGGAACTGAAGATGCCGAAACTAATTGGTGTTAAGTTAACTGGTAGTTTGAATGGTTGGGCCTCGCCGAAGGACGTGATTCTTAAGCTAGCGGGCATCTTAACCGTAAAAGGTGGAACGAACGCTATCATCGAATATTTCGGTCCGGGCACCGCCTCAATCTCAGCGACCGGAAAAGCTACGATCTGTAATATGGGTGCCGAGGTAGGAGCGACTACTTCCTTATTCCCATTCGATAATACAATGGCTCAATATCTTCGTGCCACGGGACGTGACGAGGTAGCGAGCTGGGCCGAAGCTATCGGTGAATATCTGGAAGCGGATATGGACGTTCGTGCCGAGCCAGATAAGTTTTACGATCGTGTAATCGTTATTAACCTTTCCGAATTGGAGCCGCATATCAACGGTCCGTTCACGCCGGATGCAGCTACGCCTATCTCGGAGTTTGCCGCAAAAGTAAAAGCGAATGGCTATCCCCGAAAGATGGAGGTCGGATTAATCGGTTCCTGTACCAACTCTTCTTATCAAGATCTAAGCCGTGCGGCATCTATTGCTCGCCAAGCTTATGAGGATAAAATACCGGTAGCGGCACCCTTGATCATCAACCCGGGTTCCGAGCAAATCCGTTATACGGCAGAAAGAGATGGTATTATCGGTGATTTTGAACGGATTGGCGCAACCATTATGGCGAATGCCTGTGGTCCTTGTATCGGACAATGGAAACGTCATACGGATGATAATACCCGTAAGAATTCGATCGTTACTTCATTCAATCGTAACTTCGCTAAACGTGCGGACGGTAATCCGAATACACATGCTTTTGTCGCTTCTCCGGAACTGACACTGGCCTTGACCATCGCAGGTGATCTATGTTTCAATCCTTTGACCGATACCTTGAAGACAGAGGATGGTAAGGTTGTGAAACTGAAAGAACCGAAAGGCTCGGATTTTCCGCCGAAAGGTTTCGAGGTAAAGGATAACGGCTATCTGGCACCTACGGGTAAGAACGTAGTGGTGAACATCGATCCGGAATCCAACCGCCTACAAGCATTAAAGCCTTTCGCTCCTTGGAATGGAGAGGATTTCACGGATATGCCCCTTCTTATCAAGGCTGAAGGTAAATGTACGACGGATCATATCTCGATGGCCGGTCCATGGTTACGTTTCCGTGGGCATTTGGAAAATATATCGGATAATATGTTGATGGGAGCCGTAAACGCTTTCAACAGGAAGACAAACTCTGTATTGAATCAACTGAACAATGAATATGAAGCAGTTTCTGCCGTAGCGAAACAATACAAGGCAAATAGTATTTCCTCGATCGTCGTAGCGGAAGAAAACTACGGTGAAGGCTCTTCCCGGGAACATGCAGCCATGGAGCCCCGCTTCCTAAATGTAAAAGTGATCCTAGCCAAGAGTTTCGCCCGTATCCACGAGACAAACTTGAAGAAACAAGGAATGTTAGCACTGACTTTTGCCAATAAGGAGGATTACAGCAAGATCCTCGAGAATGACCATATCTCGATCATCGGATTGAAAGATTTTCAGCCGGGCAAACCGTTGACGGCCGTTCTTCTTCATGCGGATGGTACGCAAGAATCATTCCCGGTTAACCATACGTATAATGATTTACAAATTAAATGGTTCAAGGCGGGTTCCGCTTTAAATACAGCTCACTAAGACAAACAAAAAAATCTTGATATCATGAGTAAGATAACAAAGAAAGGTAATCATATTTTCGTTCCGGATCACGTGACGATCCCTTATATTGAAGGAGATGGCGTGGGGCATGAGATCACTCCCGTTAGCCAAAAGATAGTAAACGCTGCCATCAAGCAAGCTTACAACGGAACCCGTTCCATTGAATGGAAAGAGGTCTTAGCCGGTGAAAAGGCGTTTAAGCAAACCGGAAGTTGGCTTCCCGATGAGACTATGGAAGCATTCTGTGAATACATCGTCGGTATTAAGGGACCGTTGACAACTCCGATTGGTGGAGGTATCCGTTCATTAAATGTGGCCCTCCGTCAGACGTTGGATTTATATGTTTGTCTCCGTCCGGTACGTTGGTTTAAAGGAGTCGTATCTCCGGTAAAGGAGCCGCAAAAAGTGAATATGTATATCTTCCGTGAGAATACGGAAGATATCTATGCCGGAATCGAATGGCAACAAGGGACTCCGGAGGCACAAAAGTTATTGAAGTTCCTCACCGAGGAAATGGGAGTGAAGAAAATACGTTTCCCGGAAACTTCCTCTTTCGGCATCAAGCCGGTTTCTGTGGAAGGTACGGAGCGTCTGGTGCGTGCCGCTATCGAATACGCGATATTGCATCAGTTACCGAGCGTGACTTTGGTACACAAAGGTAACATCATGAAATTCACGGAAGGTGGTTTCAAACTATGGGGATACGCTTTAGCGGAACGGGAGTTTGCGGATCTCACTTTCACATGGCCTCAATATGAGAAGATCAAGAAAGAGCAAGGCGAGGAAGCGGCCAATACCGCCTTAGTGGAAGCTTCAAAGGCCGGTAAAATCATTATCAAGGATGTCATAGCCGATGCTTTCTTGCAAAACACTCTATTAATTCCGGAAGAATATTCCGTGATCGCTACCTTGAACCTGAACGGCGATTATATCTCCGATCAATTAGCGGCGATGGTAGGTGGCATTGGCATTGCTCCCGGCGCTAATATCAACTATAACAGTGGTCATGCGATCTTCGAGGCAACACATGGAACCGCTCCGAATATCGCGGGAAAGAATCTCGTAAACCCCTCTTCCTTATTATTATCATCCGTGATGATGCTGGAATATATGGGATGGAGTGATGCGGCTAACCTGATTACATCTGCTATGGAGCAAGCTTTCTCCGCTGGAGAGGCCACTCATGACTTGGCTCGTTTTATGCCGAACGGCAAATCTCTCGGCACCAAAGAATTTGGTGATCGTATCATCTCTATTATCGAAACAATTAAATTAGTATAGTCATGTTGAAGAAAGAATATTTAATTTACAAATTGTCCGAGGCTGCCAGAGAGGCTTGCAAGATTGACAACGAACTTTTCCCGATGTATAATGTGAAACGTGGCCTTCGTAACGAGGATGGTAGCGGCGTGTTAGTAGGATTGACCCAAGTCGGTAATGTAGTAGGATACGAACGCTTGCCAGAGGGCGGTCTTAAAGCGATCCCCGGTAAGTTATTCTATAGAGGTTACGACGTAGAGGATTTAGCGCATGATTTCATCAAGGAAAAACGGTTCGGTTTTGAGGAAGTGGCTTATTTATTACTTTCTGGTAAACTCCCCGATAAAGAGGAATTATCAGCCTTTAAAGAACTGTTGAACGATAATATGCCCTTGGAGCAAAAGACCAAGATGAATATTCTGGATCTGGAAGGACAGAACATCATGAATATATTGGCTCGTAGCGTATTGGAGATGTATACCTTCGACGCAAACCCGGACGACACCTCCCGAGATAACTTAATGCGCCAATCTATTGAATTGATCTCTAAGTTCCCGACGATTATCGCTTATGCCTACAATATTTATCGTCATAGCACACAGGGGCGTTCTTTACACATCCGTCATCCGCACGAGAACTTATCGATCGCAGAAAATTTCCTTCACATGCTGAAACGTGATTTCACGGATCTGGACGCACGTACGTTGGATTTGCTCTTGGTATTGCAAGCAGAACATGGTGGTGGTAATAACTCTACGTTCACGGTACGCGTCACTAGTTCTACGGGAACGGATACGTACTCATCTATCGCAGCTGGTATCGGCTCATTGAAAGGCCCGTTGCACGGAGGTGCCAATATTCAGGTAGTAGATATGTTCCATCATTTGAAAGAGAATATCGCGGATTGGAAGAACGTGGACGAGATCGATACTTATTTCATGCGGATGCTGAACAAAGAGGCTTATAACAAGACGGGCTTGATCTATGGCATCGGCCATGCGGTCTATACGATTTCCGATCCCCGTGCGGTCGTATTAAAGGAACTGGCTCGTGATCTGGCAAAAGAGAAAGGTCGCTCCGAGGAATTCGCCTTCCTTGAGTTATTAGAGGAGAGGGCGATCGAATGTTTCGCCAAGCATAAAGGAACCAAGAAACGGGTTTCCTCGAACGTGGACTTCTATTCCGGATTCGTTTATGAGATGATCGGTTTGCCACAGGAAATCTATACGCCCTTATTCGCCATGGCCCGAATCGTGGGTTGGACTGCCCACCGCATCGAGGAGTTGAACTTTGACGGAAAACGCATCATCCGTCCGGCTTACAAGAACGTTCTGGCTCCGGCTGTATACGTACCGCTTAAGGAGCGTGAATAAGAATGACAGTGAAGCATCAGTCTTCCTTGGTCCTGGAGGGCGGGGGAAGCAGGGGAGTATTTACAGCAGGGGTTCTGGATTATCTTATGGAAAAAGAGGTGAAATTCCCATATGTGGTGGGTGTTTCCGCTGGTTCCTGCAATGCTCTTGATTATGTATCCTG
>ERZ773190.936-NODE-936-length-30333-cov-5.152982_pt1 | contig 30333 bp, 31 predicted proteins | sample MGYA00511111_ERZ773190 | MGnify/ENA primary metagenome ERZ773190 (study PRJEB29015, sample SAMEA2737777) | human gut metagenome | biome: human gut; feature: human-associated habitat; material: faeces | place: China | collected 2012 ... | reverse complement strand
ACTGCGCACTACCGTGCGCGAGGGCTACTCCCACCCCGAGCTCGATTGGGCTGAGGGCTCCCGCCTCATCCTCATCACGGCGCATCGCCGCGAGAACTTGGGTGAGCCCATGCACCGCATGTTCCGCGCCATCCGCCGCGTGATGGAGGAGCATCCGGACACAAAGGCGATCTACCCCATCCACATGAACCCGCTCGTCCGCAAGGCGGCGCACGAGGAGCTCGACGGCTTCGACCGCCTGCACATCATCGACCCGCTCGAGGTGCTCGATTTCCACAACTTCATGGCCGCGAGCCACCTCATCCTCACCGATTCCGGCGGTATCCAGGAGGAGGCCCCGAGTCTGGGCAAGCCGGTGCTCGTCATGCGCGACACCACGGAGCGCCCCGAGGGCGTGGCGGCCGGCACGCTGAAGCTCGTCGGCACCGAGGAGGACGTGATCTACCGCGAGTTCAGCCGCCTGCTCAGCGATCAGGCCGAGTACGAGGTCATGAGTCATGCGTCGAATCCTTACGGTGACGGACATGCGAGTGAGCGAATTGCGGACGTTATTGGAGGTAAATAGTGAAGCTAAAAAAGAGGTTTACTCTTTCTCTTAAAAACAACCTGCGCTTCATTCCTGATGAGGCATATATGCGTCTCTACTTCAAAGCCAAACTTCATTACGAGCCTGATTTCGAGTGTCCTAAGACATTCAATGAGAAGCTGCAGTGGTACAAGCTTAACTACCATAATCCAGTTTTGACTCAGCTCGCAGATAAATATGGCGTGCGCTCTTTCGTCGAACAACGTATTGGGTCCGAGTATCTTGTGCCACTTTTCGGTGTTTTCAATGCAGCTGAAGAGATCGATCTCGATAAATTGCCGGAGAAGTTTGTGCTTAAATGTACTCACGACTCGCAGAGCACATTTGTTTGCACGGATAAGTCGAATTTTGATTTTGTTGAGGCCAAGAAACGTCTGAATGTTGCCTTGCATAGAAACTGGTATTGGCAGGGCAGGGAGTGGGCTTATCTCGGTATCACGCCTCGCATTGTGGCGGAAGCATTTCTTGATGAACCTGGAAGAGCGACTCCGACTGATTACAAATTCTATTGTTTTGACGGTAAGGCAGCTCTTGTTCAGACGGACGCCGATCGTTTCACTAATCATGAAATGCAGTACTTTTCTACTGAATGGGAGCAGCGTGGCGATATCGACCATGAGGTATCTGAGCATGAGCCTACTGTAAAGCCCGAGAACTACGAACTTATGCTTGAGCTTTCCGAGAAACTCTCTGATGGTTTCCCTCACGTGCGGGTTGACTGGTACAACATTAGCGGTAAACCTTACTTTGGCGAGATGACTTTCTATACCGGAGGCGGATACGATCCCTTCTATGCTCTAGAGGAGCAACCCGATAGACTTGACCGAGAGCTTGGCGATTTGTTTGTTTTGCCAACTGTTTCCCATTTAGAAAAGTACTGCGATTGGTCTTGCCCTTCTTCTAAAAGATCTTTAGGTGCTGATAATGCCTAAAGTGTTGATGATTGGCCCGAGTCTTGATGCTATGGGTGGCATCTCCACGGTTGAAAACAACATTATGAAGTGGTCGAATCGTAACGAAGGTTCAATAGAATTCATTTCGACAACTGCTGAGGGCGGGAAGTTCAAGAAGCTCTCCATTGCCCTTGTGGCTTATATGAAATATCTCAGTAGGCTCAACGCGTGCGATCTCGTACATGTGCATATGGCGTCTCGTGGCAGCTATCGCCGAAAAAAGATCTTCATGAGGGCGGCCTTCTTTCGAAACAAACCCGTTCTTCTCCATCTGCATGGTAGCGAGTTCGGTGTTTGGTTTGACGAAGAATGTAGCGAGGCTGAGAGACGCGATATCTCGCATTCCTTTGAATGTTGCTCAAAGGTGGTCGTTCTGTCGGAGGAGTGGAAGGAATTCCTTCTAAAAAGGCACATCTGTTCCTTGGATCGTATCGTGGTGGTGCATAACGCCGTTGACGTTCCTGAGGTTAACGCTATTGATTATTCGTGCAATACGGTTTTGTTCATGGGGCGTCTTGATGCGCGCAAGAGTCCGGATTTACTTTTGCGCGCTGCTAAGCGCGTTCTTAAGACTCATCCCGATGCGCGTTTTGTCTTTGGCGGAGACGGGGATGTGCCAGCATATGAACAACTGGCGGATGAACTTGGAATTGGTGACAGGTGCAGCTTTATAGGCTGGGCTAAAGGTGAAAAAAAAGACGAAGCCTTTCGCAACAGTAGCATGTTCTGCCTTCCTTCGAAGAATGAGGGCATGCCTATGAGTGTGCTTGAGGCAATGTCGTACGGACTTGCTACCATTGCGACTCCTGTCGGGGGTATTCCACAAGTCATTACCGACGGCGTAGACGGAATTATGTTTCCAGTTGATGATGTTGATGCGTTGGCCACTAAGCTCGAGAATCTCATGAGCGATATCTCTTACAAGGAAATGATTGGAATTCAGGGACGAGCTCGCATAAAAGATGCCTTTTCCCTTACGGCGTTTATGAACCGGCTTGGCATGGTTTACGAAGATATTTGCCGGTGAGACTCGCTTTCTTGGACGATATTGGAGACCCGTCAGACTCCGTTTCTTATTTCCAAGTTGCACATTTAGGAGCGTGACGATGGATAAGACTATTCATTACTGCTGGTTCGGAGGCAATCCGCTCTCTGAGACTGCTGTGAGGTCCTTGGCTTCGTGGGAGAAGTTTGCGCCTGGGTTTGAGGTCAAGCAGTGGAATGAGGATAACTTCGACTTCGCATCATGCTCTTGGTCAAGGGGCGCGTATGCGGCGGGCCTCTGGGCATTTGTGTCGGACTACGCTCGCTTTAAGGTCTTGTATGAGTACGGCGGCATCTATATGGATATCGGCAGCGAGCTCATACGAGACATATCGCCTCTCATGGAAAGCATTCCTTTCACTGCAATCGAAGAATCCTCGTTGACTGCCACCACCGGCTTGATTGTTGCTGTTGAGCCTCATGACCCTGTAATTCGCGCATGCGTGGAACGATATGAGTCGATGGAGTTCTCCTGTGATCCTGATTTTCTCGACAAGATCACGGTGAATGAGGTATTCACTGCTGAGCTTCAAAAAATCGGCTTTGAACGCGTGAATAAAGAGCAGCATTTCGGTGGCTGGCTTGCCTTGGACTCCAAAGCGTTCAACCCCGTTTACGGTTTCGGCGGTTATCACATCAAGCGTGAAACCTACAGCATCCATCGCTCTTCGGGAAGCTGGGTTGAGCCCAAATATCGCATCAAGCGGAAGGTTGTGCGTAAGTGTTCCCCTTTCATTGGGCGAAGGCTTTCGCAGATTTTGGGTCGAATTCTCATGGAGCTTAGTGACGGTGGCTTGGTTGTAGGAACTAAGAGAATCTTTGGCGTTGTTCGCGAAAAGATTGCTAGAGGAGAGAGAAGTTAGAGTGGACGTATTCGCTAAAGATACTTATCACTATTTCGGTACGCAAGGCGTAAAGCTCGGCCGGTTATTAGGTGATTTTGGCTACCGCTATGTTTTCTATCTAAGGATGTGTCAGGCAGGGGGTTTGCGAAAACTCCTCTTCACGCTTCCGAGGAAACATCTTTCCAGGAAGTGTGGACTCGAGATTTCGCCATCAACTCAAATTGGTGAAGGCTTCTACATTGGTCACCCTTACGGCATTACTGTAAACGCCGGCGCGAAGTTCGGCCGTAACGTGAACATCCATAAGGGATGCACCATCGGCCAAGAAAACCGTGGCCATAGAAAGGGCGTCCCTACGATTGGTGACCGCGTATATCTCGGTATTAACTCGACGGTTGCAGGTAATGTGACCATTGGAAACGATGTCTTTATTGCCTCCAATACCTTTGTTAACCAGGATATTCCCGATCATTCGATAGTCATTGGCAACCCGTGCAAGATTATCGAAACCGATAACGCTACTGAAGGTTACATCATCAATTTGGTTTAACGAGCTTGCGAATAGTTAGGCGGTAAGATATTGAAACGCATAGGCATCCTCACATTTTCGAATACCGTAAATTATGGTGCTTCGCTACAAGCATGTGCTCTGCGCAGGACCGTGATGTCGTTGGGCTGCGACTGCGAAGTGCTCAATTACAGCAATAAGGAACTCGATGATCGAGAGTTGGGTACGTGCTTCTCGTTCAATCCTTCGGATGCCGTTCGCTATTTCCTTCGCAGGGGTTTTGAGCGCCAGAGGCTTAATTCGTTCAGTCGATTTGCTAAGCGCAATCTAAGCCCTACGGGAAAGCTGGATAAGCAAGCTCTTATTGATAGAGCCAAGAGCCTCGACTGCGTCCTCATTGGCAGCGATCAGGTTTTCAATCCTCGGGTTAATGGGCATGACCCAGTCTTCTTGGGTGAAGGCATCGCTGAAGTTACAAAGGTCGCGTCTTATGCTGCCAGTCTGGGAGATGCGACGGCGGAATCCATTTTGGCATGCGATGAAGGCGCGGCCGACAGGCTGGCAAAGTTCACTGGTCTTTCCGTTAGGGAACCGAGCTCTATGGAGGTCCTTAGCGAGATGGGGCTCGAATCTGTATTTATGCCTGATCCGACCCTGCTTCTTACGGGCGATGACTGGTCGGCGTTAGCCTCAGATGACGGCTTGGATACGATACCTCAATCCTATGTTCTGCTTTATACGCTTAACTCTGAGCAAAAACTCGTGGATCGAGCTAGGAAGATCGCCAGCGAGCTCGGCGTTCCTGTCGTCTGCATTCATTACAACACGAAGAAATTCCCCGGCATGATTAACGTGAGGGGTATCGGTCCGGCTGCTTTCTTGAAGCTTGTTAGTGAGGCGTCGTTTGTTTGCACGGACTCCTTCCACGGCGCCTGCTTCTCCATGAATTTCAATAAGTCGTTTGTCGTTAAAACGTCGGACTCCGCCGTTCAGAGTAACGTCAGGATTACAGACCTGCTCGCACGTTATGGAATTGAGGGTTGTCTGTATCGAGACGAGGTCGTTACTTCGGCTGTTGACTATGGTCATGCAAACCAGACCCTCTCACATGACCGTGATACAGCGCGTGCCTTTATCGCTCGCTGCATTGGATTGTAGGTGTCGTTTCTGGCTTATGTTTGCAAAGAATACTTTTTGGAACTTGGTCTACCAGTTGACCGCTATCGTTGCCGGCTTCCTCGTCCCAAGGGCGATTATTGGCGTATATGGATCCGAGGTTAACGGTCTGGTGACCTCTCTAACTCAGTTTATTGGTTATTTCGCACTTGTCGAAGCTGGTATTTCTGGTGCGGCGACCTTCGCTCTATATAAGCCTATTGCTAAGGGCGACTGGGATGGGATTAACGTCGTGGCTTCGGCCTCGAAGGTCTTTTATCAGAAGTCGGGCATGTTGTTTCTTGTCTTGCTGGTTGGCCTTTCGGTCGTTTATCCCATATTTGTCTCGGTAGGTTCGCTTGCGCCTTGGGAGATCATGGTGCTTACCTTCCTGTTGGGTGCCAAGATCGTCGTGGATTTCTTTTCCCTCGCCAAGTACCAAGTTTTCCTTACCGCCGATCAAAAGAACTGGCTCATTCAACTCGCATCGACGGTCTTCACGCTGGTTAACACGGCCGTCATTTTCTTGTTTGCCTATCTCCATGCTCCTGTTGTCGCTGTCTATGCGTTGGCTCTCTCTGCGGTTTTTGCGCGCAGCCTGATTCTCGCTCTGTATACACGCCGCCATTATCCGAAGCTCAATTGCAAGGTTGATTACGGTGACTATCAGCTACCCCAGAGATGGGATGCGTTGTTTCTCCAAATCTTGGGAGCCGTTCAGTCGGGCGCGCCCGTTATTTTGGCGACCTTCCTCTGTGGGAGCATGAGTGAAGTTAGCGTTCTTGCTGTTTACATGCTCGTATCTACGGGGCTACAGATGATTCCGAATGTCCTTGGTACAGGGCTTCAGGCGCTCTTTGGTCGACAGATTGCTGAGGGAGACTACGAGGGTCTTCGGTCTTCCTATAAGCCATATCGAGCGCTTGTGTACGCAGTCTCCGCTGTGGCATGCGGATGTGCTTTTTCATTGATTATGCCGTTTGTTGATTTGTATGCAGGCGGGTTTCACGATGCAAATTACCACAATGTCCTGCTCGGTTTCCTCGTCGTCCTAAATGTTTTTCTCTATCATGGCAAGTCGTCCCAGGGCCTACTTGTAATTGCTGCTGGCATGTACCGTGAGACTAGGGCGCAGACCTGCTTGCAGGCTGCAATCATTATCGTCTTGGGTATCCCACTCACAATGCGTTTTGGGGTCGTCGGCACAATTGCTGCGTCCTGCGTATCCAATCTATACCGCGTGATTGACCTTTTGCTCTACGAGCCTCGTAAAATCTCGAAGGACTCTCTTTCGAGTTCGTTTTGGTCGTTTGGCGTGTATGTATTACAGACCGTTCTTGTGGCCATGCCTGGCTATTTACTGTCTTGCTTCGCTGGAAGTTGGACAGGATGGATTGCGGTCGCCATCGGTCTTGTCATTTGGGGCGCAGTCGCCGCATGCGCGACGCTCTATTTCTTCGACAGGCCTAGCTATAGTTCGATTATTGGTCGTTTTATGAGGATTAAATAGGATGAATTATTTCAGCGCGTCTAGGGCCGGTGTTGAGTCTTGCTCTGAGTTAGAGCGACGCTTTTCCCTAAATGATGGGTCCATGGTGTTCATTCCACTGCTCTTTTACGCCTTTTTCTGCCAATCGCTCGCTGCTTCTGCGCTTGCACTCGATGTCTGCCTCCTGCTATCTGCTACGGCGTTTCTCCTGCATTTTGTGACTAACAGAAGATTTGCTTGCAAAAGATTTGGCCTTGAGCTGGCTTGGGCACCTTTCTTTGTGCTGTTCTTTATTCATAGTTTGATATACGGTGTGGCTAATTTAACCCTGCTCGTAGTTTATACGCTTCTATTTCTGTGCATGTATGTTGCGGCAGGCGAGCGATCCTGGGTCACTTCATGCCTTAGGGTTCTTGTCGCCTTTGCAGCATTTCATGCGTTCTGCACCATCGTCTTCTGGCTAGTCCCCGCACTTTATCTGCCAGTTAAATCTGCCTTCTTTTCAGGTAGCTATATGGCTAGGGACTATCGCTCTGGCTTCACGGCGCACTACAGCACTAATTCGATTTATTTGAGTTTGGGTCTCGTCTCTTGGGCCTGTGGTCTTGCTGGTAGCAGGGAAAAGGTTCGGATTAAAGATTTGATGCTGAGCCTGATGCTCTTGCTTGCACTTTTTCTGACTACTAAGCGGGGTCCTTTGGTTGCATCCGTTGCTGCTATCGTCATCTCGTATCTGTTCGTAAATAGAAAGAAGCTTACCGGGACGATGCTCAAGACCTTGGTTGTTGCTGCAATCGCTGTAATAGCTGTCGGCGTTCTTGCTACGTTTGTTCCCGCTGTTCAGGCGACTCTTGAGAGGTTTATTGAGCTTTCAGATGATGAAACGGGCAATGGCAGAAGCTATTTGTACGATTGCGCTTGGAGTATGTTTTATGCAAAACCCTTACTTGGTTGTGGTTGGGGGACTTATTCCAAGTATGTTGCCACTACCTCCCTTGGTGCAATGTACAGCAATCTTGGCTTTTCGTCGATGAGTGCTCACAACGTATACCTTCAGTTGCTTGCCGAGACGGGTGTGATTGGCCTTGCGGCTTTTGTTGTGCCCGCGTTTCTCTCCATCCTTGCAGCCATGCATCGATCTGAATCTCTTTTAGAGGAAGGTCCTTATGGGGACTCCTTTTGCTTGTGGGCCTGTTTGGGTGTTCAGATTTTCTTTCTAATTTATTGCTTTTCAGGCAACCCTTTATACGATCCGCAGTGCTACATACCGTATTTCATTTCATGTGTGGCGGCGTTTGCTATTTGCGGCTCAGACAAGATGATTCTTAACGATAGGGAGGGATTCCATGGATATCTGCAAAGATAGTCAACGCTGTACCGGGTGCTCTGCGTGTCTGTCTGTGTGTCCTCGATCGGCGATTCAGATTGTAGAAGACTCTCATGGGTTTTACCGTCCGAAGATTGACGAATCAAAATGTGTTGAGTGCGGTTTGTGCCAGAGGGTATGTCCGGCTAATGGTTTGACGAGCGACGATCTGAAGATGAACTCTCGTCGGGTATTGGCTTATCAGGCTGACGACGCCGAACGCGCAAAAAGTTCCTCGGGTGCCGCGTTTTGGACCTTGGCTACTTACGTCCTAAATAATGGCGGCGTCGTTTACGGCGCTTGCTTCGATGAAGATTTCCGCGTTGTTCAGCGGCGTTGTGCCTCTGTTGACGACGCGCAATCTTGTCGAGGCTCAAAATACTCACAGGGCTTCGTTGGCTCTTCATATGTCGAAGCATATAACGACTTGAAACAAGGTCTTGACGTGCTCTACAGCGGAACCCCATGCCAAATTGCGGGTCTTAGGAGTTTTCTATCTAAGAAAAACTATTCCGGACAGTTGGTTACCTGCGATTTAATCTGCCATGGCACACCTAGTAATCGTATGTTCCGCGAATACATTTCCTTTTTGGAAAAAAAGTCCGGAAAGAAGGTCATCAAATATTTTCATCGCCCCAAGGACAGAGGTTGGGGAGTCCATGTCGAGAAGGCTCTCTTGGACGACGGCACTGCTCTCTATGACACGATTGAATCTAATACTTGGCGAGATGTGTTCTATAGCAATAACGCTTTAAATTCCAGCTGTTATAACTGCGCCTATACCGACGTCAACAGGGTTTCCGACTTTACTCTTGCTGATTTTCTTGGCGTCGATCGAGTTCGCAAAGGTTTTAATGATCATAAGGGACTTTCTGTTGTTATGGTTAATAGTGAGCTAGCCGAGCGTATTGTCGCATCTGGTGTATTTGAGCCCGGCGTAACAGATATATCTCTTGAAGAGGTGCTGCCCGGTAATCCGATGCTGGAGAGGTCGTCCTCTCCGCAGGGTAACGTTGATGGTTTCTGGAAGGCTTATGAGCATAAGGGGTTCGAGGGCACTGCTCGGTTTGTTGGCGCCTACGGCTTCGTGAAATCTCTCAAGACTCTTGTGAAACAGCTTATTAAAAGGAAATAGTTACTAGGGGCGTTTCTCTTGAATTTAATGGACTTTGTTGAGCATGTGGCGACCTGGATTTATGTCCGGGGTAAGTTGGCGTTTCTTGCAGGGAGATTCCCTGGCCAGATAACCATGACGAAGGCTTTCAGGCGACCGTTTTATTGTCGCGTATCGGATAAAGGCGTTATTAGCGTCGGTGAACGAACGTCTTTCAATTACGGTTGCGTCCTGATTGCTCATGAACGAATTGAGATTGGTAGAGGCTGCCTATTTGGTCCAAACGTCCATGTGTATGACTTCGACCACGGTATGTCGCAGGATGGGATCATGTATCGGGACCAGCCGACTACGACAGCGCCCGTGCATATTGGCGACAACGTCTGGCTTGGCGCGAATGTCGTGGTGCTTAAAGGTGTAGCCATTGGCGATAATGCGGTCATCGCTGCGAATAGTGTTGTTTCTAAAGATGTACCCGCGAATATGCTATTTCACGAAAAACGGGATCTAGTTTACAGAGAGCTTCGATAGGTTGCTGGATTGGCTTTCAATTCACGATGTACGCTGATCCGATAAAGCAGTATTGATAATGGCTTAATTGGATTAAAGCGTGCTTGCATTAGGGGTATCGGCTTGGGTCGATACCCCTTTTTAACCGGTTTGAAACCGCATCACTGGTAACGTCAAGTTTTTTGGAAATTGACAACCACATGACGGATCACGGTCCGCGCTCTGTCATGTGGTCTCTGGCGGCTAAGCAGCGAATCACAGACGAATGGGATACGTGCCGAATTTGCGAACATCGTAACGGTCGACGAGGAACTGCTGTGCAAGGAAATGAAGACTCCTCCGAGGAAGACCATCGAGGAGGCGCCCAGCGCGCTGCTCGATGAGGAAGCTAATGGGGGATGGTGCTGTCGGTTACGCTGGTCGCGCTGACGGGGGCGGCGTTGTTGTCTCTTTTGACATCTACTGCGGAATCACTTGAGTCGGTGGTGTTTGAGCTTGTGGTCCCTTCGGCCTTGTCAGTATCGCTTATTGCTGTCTTAGTTTGTGCCTGTTGCGCGGCTGTTGCTTGAGCCGCATGGCTTCTGCGATGACCGCCATGGGTATTGGTGCGCTTGCCATGGACATGCGCGCGATTGCACATGGTGGGCGATGGGGGCGTAGCGGAGCCTCTCTGGGAGCAGGCGATAGGGTCCAAAAGAAGCACCGGGCTAGCATGCCGCGCATATTTTGTTGGGGTTTTCGGAAACACCAGTAAACATCAGCGAGCTTTCTGTGTTAGCGATGGAATAATTTAGCCAAATATAGTCGGCCGAGATTGACCAATCCCGGCCGACCCATTTTAGCCAGCACGCCCGCATCTATGACTTTCCTATCGCATTCCTACATCCCCTCGGGCTGGATCCCCCTCACCTTCACCGCATGGGGGACGGCATCCACCGAGCAGGTGTCGAGCCCCTGCCGCGGTTCAGCTGCTGCTCGACGTCATCTCGACCTTCGACTCGGCAGATAGATAGTCTTTGTTTCCAGCGGTCTTCCGGTCTATTTGATTCATCGCATACGCAACAATCCCATTCTGAATTCCCGAGATGCTCGGCGGGAAAGACTGATTATCGGCATCAATGGAAAATCTTTCTTCCCTGGTATCCAGTTGCTGCTGAATGCGGTCGGCATACTTCTCGGCCCATTCATCGGCCTTGCCGTTTCGCACAAAGTAATTGTTGGATAGGTCGGTTGAGCGGTAGGCGTAGTCGCCCTTTTGGTAGTTTGCCGTGTGGTCGGAGTGGGCGATTGCCATGAGCTCGTCGGTCAGGCCAAAGTACAGATGGCGCTGGTCCAGGTCCCCGTACCAGTTGTCGCTGGTGTCGTCCCAGGTTAGGTCCATCTGGCACCATTTGCCGTCGATCTTTACGGCGTTCCAGGTGTGGCCGTTGCCGGTGATGCGGCCGTTGGCGATGCCCGCGGCGTTAAGGAGCTTGGAGTAGATGCGCTGGTAGCTCTCGCAGGTGCCCTGGTGGCGCGTGAGGCCGCTTTCGGCCGAGCACCAGTTGAGGCTGTGGTCGTACTCCAGCTGGTCAAGCGTCCAGTCGTGGAGCCACAGCGCCATGTCGTATTCCGAGCCGTTTGTCTCTTGCCTGCACAGGTCCACGGCGCTGTTGACGATCTGCGCGACGCTCGGGCGGGCGGCGTCGTTTACGGTTACCTCCGCCGTGGTGCGCAGGTAGTAGATCCCCTTGTCGTTTTGGGGGTCGTTTCTGTCGTTGTCCATAAAGTAGAAGTGGATGCGGTACGTGCCCGACGCCGTGAAGTCGAAGGTGAAGTCGTGGCCCGCGCTGCCCAGGCTATAGTAGCTGGCCCATGCCGGGCGCGACGGGTCGCAGACGCTTTCCTGGCTGTCGCCGTCCCAGTAGGTGGGCACGTCCATGCGCGCCTTGGCCTGGGACGAACCGTTGGTCTGGGTTACGTGGAAGTTCGTCGCGGTGCCCGCGGGGGCGTCGTTCCACGAGACGGTGAAGGTGACACCGTTTTGGGTTGCCGTGGCGGAGTGGTCGTAGGTGGTTTGTGACGTGGCAGAGATCGCGGCGGGCGCGGGGGTGGCTTGGGCGCGGAGGGATGGGGTGGGGGTGTTTGTTGCGGCGGCGGTGCCGTCGGCGCTTTCCGTGTTGACTGCGCTGGTGCCGGTGGATGTTGCGGTGCTGTCCTCTGCGGTATCTGCTGTCGCGTTTGCGTTGGTGCCGTCTTCGGCCTTGCCTGTGCCGCTGCTCGTGGCGTCGGCTTGTGCCTGCTGCTCGGCTGTTGCTTGAGGCTGAATCGCCTCCGCAATGGCCGCCATAGGCATCGTCGCGCCGACCATGGACGTGCACGCGATCGCGCAGAGCAGGTAGTAAAGGGGTCGTTTCATAGCGGAGCCTCTCGGTGAGCAGACAATAGGGTCCGAAGGCAGCTCCAGGCCGGCACTCCGCACATATTTAGTTGGGGTTTTATTTTACGGGAACCCCAGTCAACATCAGCGATCTTTCTGGGGAATGTTGGGGAGGGGTTGGAGCGCCATAGAGGACGGAGCCGTGTAGGGAAATGTCGTCTCCAGAATCGATATCCCAATTTAGCAGCCGCTCAAAGCGGTCGTACCGCACGATGCCGATCCAGCCGTCGGAACACCTGAACTCCTCGACCATTCGCTTGGTAATCACGACAGCGTTGTCAACGATGTCGCTCTCCCGCACCGTGAACATGCAGTAGATCGGTAAGGGCCAATGGGCGTAGACGCCCACGCCGTACGCCAGAGACGCTTCTAGCGGATCGCCCTGCTCTCCAGGCAAACCGTGGTAGTAGTCGGCGGCGTTCATATAGAGGCGCCCATCAGGTCGTCGATGTACTCCTCTTGGGGAGCGAACTTCAGTAGGTAGATGATGTCGTCTATTGGCATGGCGAGTCCTCTCGTTGCTTGACGTGCGCCAGGCCGCGTCGTATGCTCCGGGGTGTTGGCTGTCAAGATAAGGGCGGCTTCTCAAACCTGCGTGCCGGATTGGGTGATGTCGTGATAGTTGCCGTAGTGCCCAATCCGAAGTGGATCGTCTTGACGTTGAAGAACCTGGAATGCGGCTGATTCGACTATCCTCTCGCTTGTGGGCGAGGATGCGTGCGACCACCCTGTCATAAGCGAGTCGATATTTCGTGAACGCGGTTCGTAAAGTAAAATAACTCAGAAGTGGTCTAGTGGTCGATGACGTTTGGGGCATTATGAAACCCACGTTTCAAGACATGCGTTCTGCTTTACAAGCGCAGCGCATGAAAGTTAGTTTTGATACTTACGATCTTACATGCGATGAGCTAACAAGAAGGATTTTGAAAAAGAGAATCGATATTGCTCCTGAGTACCAGAGGCAGTTTCGGTGGGACGATGAGAGACAGTCTGGCCTTATAGAGTCGGTTCTGCTGGGAATTCCGGTTCCAAATTTATTTATGGCAACTTCTTCTACTCCAGATGAGGCTGTTGTTTGGGAAGTTGTGGACGGACTTCAGCGTAGCCTCTCGATTGTCAATTTTATTCTTGAAGGGGAACAGCGCGAGGAGTTGGGCTTGAAGGCTCCTCTATGTCTTAAGGGATTAAGCAAGCTGCCCGAGCTTAATGGATGCTGCTTTTCGGATTTGCCAGAAGACATGCGCTCGATTTTTCTCGATCGCCCAATAAAGGTAACGGTTCTGAATGACAAAAGCGATCGTCAGGTCCGTTTCGACCTCTTTGAGCGCCTGAATACGGGAGGCATATCATTGACATCTCAAGAGGTGCGATCCTGTATCTATCGCGGAGTTTTTCTCGATTTAATTAATGAACTGTCATCCAATGCTGATTTTCGAACTGTTGTTGTTGTCCCCAAAAACCGCCAGTCGGATGGTAGTCTTCAGGAATATGTCCTCAGGTTTTTTGCTTATTTAAACGGTGTAGAGGGTTTTAAACACTCGGTTAAAGAGTTCCTTAACTCCTTTATCGAGAAGGGCAATCAATACGATGAGGAGCTGCTTGATGAATATAGAGATGAATTCAATCGGGTTATGAATTATCTTGCTCGGTGTTTTCCGAATGGGTTGAAGCGGGGCGGAAAGGGATCAACTCCTGCTAACGTGTTTGAGGGAGTCTCTGTTGGGGCTGCGCAGGCTCTCAGAGTATGTCCCCAGCTTGAGGTGTGCAGTAAAAACAACTGGATCGATTCCAAGGCTTTTCGTGGGTATACGACGTCTGCAACTAATTCGCTTCCTAAGGTAAAGGGGCGGATTGCTTATGCAAAAGAGGCTTTTTTGAATCATGGATACATTGAGCCTTAAACCTCAGATCGATCTATTTGAACAGTCCATGTCGGAACTTGAGCTGCTTTTGAGGTCCGCTAATATTTTCGAACAGATCGGCGATAGAGAATCGAATCCCTCTCCTGATGATATTCTGGTAAAGACGGCTAAAGGTATTTCCTTTGTATTTCTTTTTTCGGCCTATGAGCAGCTACTCAAAGGGACTGTTCGAGCTGTTCTTGAGACGGCCAATTCTTATAGGGGAAAATTGAAAAACATGCAGGATGGGTTTATAGCAGCAGCCTTAAATTCATCCTTTCGGTCATATGCTGATGCGTCTAATGTAAAAACCAAAATTGGTAACGCCAGGGACGTTCGGTCTTTACTCGACTCTTGTGTTCGCGATTTGAAGTTCACTGATTATTTTCCAGATGACGGGAGCTATATGAAGTCGACCCAGGTTAGGACTATCTGTTATTTATTTGATTTGGGGGACCCCGCGCCAATTTTGGGAAGAGCTTGGAGTCATATCGATGACTTCCAATACAAAAGAAATGAAATCGCCCATGGCTCAGTCTTGCCTTCGAAAATTGGCGAAAACTATTCTGCTTTAGAGATTGAGTCGTTTTACTCGGAATGGAGATGCAGCTGGGTCGCCTTTGCCGAGCATATTGAAAAGGAGAGTTTAAATCCGAGATTCTGGACCAGGCGATAGCCGGTGTCGTATGGGTAAGCGGATTTGGCGGAGCCTGCGATGGGTGTTTCGGGCTTAGATATAGTAAACGGGGTATTCATAAACAATGCTAGATATCCACCTTGACTCCAGAGATTTGTTTAGCTGGCGGCTTATCATCGACGAGGGCCTATTCATTGGTCGTATGGTGAGACATGCAGAACAATTTCCCAATGAGGCAATCGCTCTTGATATCACGGCGCTTCCGTTCGTAGCGGTTGCTGTGCACGATGCGATTCCTTTCATTAATAAGAAGCTCGGTTTTCATATTCCCGTAGAAGATCTACGCGTAACTCGTATTCGGCATATGACAAAGTCTCTCAGCTCGAACAAAATGAGCTTCTATGATTATCTTTCGGAAACCCGAGCCGTAATAGATCAACTCAATAAGCAATTCTCTGGTGGTCCCTTTCCAAAGCTTCTCAATAGGTTTCGAAACAATATCGGAATCACCTATTACGGTGAACTTCCCTGTTATGCAACCTTTTCTTCCATTCATCTCTTTACCAAGGACTCATCGGAGCTTCTCGGTTCAAGCGCCACTAGCTTTCCGTATGAAATCGGATACCATTCGGCGTTTTCTGGTAGCTTTTTATATCGTTTTTCTCAATCGTATTATGCAGATCGGTCTGTTTTTGATGTTTCAGCCTTTGAAACTCGTTCGAATGATCGCCGATTCGAAGATTTGGTCAAAAAGGTAAAAATCATTGGATGCAAGGACGACGTGATTTTCTTTTTTCTTTCTGAGCTCCTTATGCTGCTTGTATCAGTTGATGTTTTGTTTGAAGCAGGATTCTTTACTGACGCGGTTTTTATTAAGTATTCCTGTTTGAGTTTGGACCATGTCGCAAGGGCTCTTCAGATATTTACTACCTTTGCAAGGACCCATGCGGAGCTTGATCTTTGTACGAACAGGTTTCTGTCTGAAGTCGAGAGGCTTATTTCGAGAGAAGATAAGAGATGGATTAAGCGCGCTCATCCTTTGCGAAACGCATTCATGCACTACGACTTTTCGGAGAAGCTTGTGTCTGATCCTTCCGGTTGCTCCTCCTCGTGGTCAATACTCGATATAGCCTGTAATAACCAGATGGGATTGGATTTGCAAGGGTTTAAAACCGAACTTATGGCTGTTCGCTCCAAGCTGGAACGCTCGCTTTGTGAGTTAATCGCCTTTCCAAGATTTGATCCGTTAAAGGTGCCTTGGGGTATGTAAGGCGCGGATGCCATTGCTAACAGCGTTGTCTGTATCGATGGTTTTCCCGTCGACGCCGTGTGCGCCGTCTCGCAATAAACAGCGGTGTTCAAGCGGACAAATATTCTTTTTAGTGTTGTTGCTATCTCGCCTTGAGCAATTCTACTCGTGTGATGGCGTTAAAGAAGGGCTTGAAATATGTACGATCTCGATAACCGTATCGATTTAATGCGATTGCATTCTGACTATCGAAAGCTGTGCGGTTCTGATGGAAGGGGTCGAGCCGCACTCATAGAGCTTTTCAATAGGGAAAAAATTACGGGGTGGCACGCGACTAGGGTGCTCTCGGAAGAAGAAATAAGGCACGGGGGACTCAAAGCATATTCAAAAACTGAGACGATTGATCGGTTTCGCAGTTTATACGATATCGTTGGGCTAGATTCAAACAGGATTGATGCGGTTCTTCGGATAGCGAAGCATTATTTAGACGAACATCCTCGTCGGAGCAACCATGTATGTTTCTATCTGCTTGAGTCTATGAGCAACCGTTATTCGAAATATTCAGCGACTTTGGGTGGGGAAACGTTTAGGTGGTCGGTGGAGGGCGGTTTAGGGCCTGGTGCGGGTGAGAGGCTGACGGAAATGGGAATTCCGATCAGGGTGAAATTTGCCTTTAATTTTAATCGTATCCAGCCTTATGCTCAGGATCCAATTATGTCAAAGTTTGTAAAGGCGCTTGACGGTTTTTCCGATGCTGATCAGCTCTCGCTTGAGGTTGATGGGGCTATTGAAGGTTCGATTGCTCCGCAGGACATCTTAGTGATCGAGCCGCAGTCGGAACAGGTTCATGAAGGATTTCTGCTCTCCTAATTTGAATTGACCCCTTGGAGTCCAGGGGATAAAGTAAATATAGCGGTATTGACGTAGTCAACCTACGGGCCTACGTCCTGCGGAGAGACGGCTGTTCTTATGGATGGCCGTCTCTCTTCATTTAAGGAGTTGGTATGTCTGATAAGCCCTTTTTGACTATCGATGAGCAAGTTCGACTTCTTGAATCTCGCGGTTTGGATGTCGATGAGGATACTGGTCCCACTCTGATGCGTGAGGGCTACTACTCAATTGTCAATGGCTATAAGGATCCATTTCTCGATACTGGCAAGAGTAGAGAGTCTGGCGAAGATCGGTATCTTGAGGGCATATCGTTTTCGGATTTATATACTCTGTTCACTTTTGATAGAGAGCTAAGGTCTCTTACGTTTCGATATTTGATTTTGGCTGAGGCTAAAATCAAGACTGCGGTCGCCTATGCTTTTTCGAATGCCCACCGAGCTCCCGAAGCGTATCTTCTCCAGTCAAATTATTGCGATGAAAATGAATTTGCTAGCGCCGGGAAAAATGGGGCCAATTTCGCGCAAGAGATTGCTGGCCTTACGTCGGTTTTGGGTCGTAGGGTATCTAATAGCAAATCAGATTTCATCGCTCATTACCGAAATTCATATGGTGCGGTGCCCATTTGGGTGCTGGTGAACGACCTGACTTTTGGGAACATCGAACATTTCTATAACTTAATGAAGCCCAAGGATAAGTCTGCGGTTTGCAAAATGATTGTGGACTCGACGGGTAGGACCGGATCACACAAGCTCGGGTTTTTCAGTGTGGATGACGCGAGGGTTTCGATTGAGGTCCTCGTTAAATTCCGCAATGTTTGCGCCCATGATGAGAGGCTTTATTGCGCCAAGGTCGGTGGGCGCAAAAACGTCAACTACATTCGAATGGTTTGGATGCTTGAGCGCTATCTGACCGAGAATGAGTTCAAACGGTTCATTAAGGAACTCACTGAGCTTCTTATGAGATATGTTGAGACGTATGCGATTAAGCACGTGTTAAACCAGATCGGTTTTGTCGAACTGCTGCAAAAGACGTCAGGCGGAAGCTTATTTGAATAGCTGGTTCGCTGCTGATGTTTGGTGCTGGTCCAGGTCTCCGTACCAGTTGAGGCTGTGGTCGTACTCCAGCTGCTCGAGCGTCCAGTCGTGGAGCCACAGCGCCATGTCGTATTCCGAGCCGTTTGTCTCTTGCCTGCACAGGTCCACGGCGCTGTTGACGATCTGCGCGACGCTCGGGCGGGCGGCGTCGTTTACGGTTACCTCCGCCGTGGTGCGCAGGTAGTAGATCCCCTTGTCGTTTTGGGGGTCGTTTCTGTCGTTGTCCATAAAGTAGAAGTGGATGCGGTACGTGCCCGACGCCGTGAAGTCGAAGGTGAAGTCGTGGCCCGCGCTGCCCAGGCTATAGTAGCTGGCCCATGCCGGGCGCGACGGGTCGCAGACGCTTTCCTGGCTGTCGCCGTCCCAGTAGGTGGGCACGTCCATGCGCGCCTTGGCCTGGGACGAACCGTTGGTCTGGGTTACGTGGAAGTTCGTCGCGGTGCCCGCGGGGGCGTCGTTCCACGAGACGGTGAAGGTGACACCGTTTTGGGTTGCCGTGGCGGAGTGGTCGTAGGTGGTTTGTGACGTGGCAGAGATCGCGGCGGGCGCGGGGGTGGCTTGGGCGCGGAGGGATGGGGTGGGGGTGTTTGTTGCGGCGGCGGTGCCGTCGGCGCTTTCCGTGTTGACTGCGCTGGTGCCGGTGGATGTTGCGGTGCTGTCCTCTGCGGTATCTGCTGTCGCGTTTGCGTTGGTGCCGTCTTCGGCCTTGCCTGTGCCGCTGCTCGTGGCGTCGGCTTGTGCCTGCTGCTCGGCTGTTGCTTGAGGCTGAATCGCCTCCGCAATGGCCGCCATAGGCATCGTCGCGCCGACCATGGACGTGCACGCGATCGCGCAGAGCAGGTAGTAAAGGGGTCGTTTCATAGCGGAGCCTCTCGGTGAGCAGACAATAGGGTCCGAAGGCAGCTCCAGGCCGGCACTCCGCACATATTTAGTTGGGGTTTTATTTTACGGGAACCCCAGTCAACATCAGCGATCTTTCTGGGTAATGTTGTGGGAGAGGGAGTGGCTGACTGTTGGGGCGTTGGCCGTTAGCGGCGTCCCGCCCGCGCATAGTTGACTATGCTCGATGTGGCAACTCCAGCATGAGGCCGCCTTGCGACTCTTCGAGACTCGGCACCGAGACCTTCCAGGAAAAGTCCGCGAGGCTGCTGCATAGGTCAAGCTCTGCGTGGCAATGCTCTTCATGTGCCCTCCTTTGGTTCTTGTCGCCGCTTTTTAATCGACGATCGACTGGCTGCGATTCGATGATTAAGTGTAGGTCGAACGCGTCTCAGTTTTTAAGGAGCTTTCGCATCGCTTGCCGCCCAGGTGTAACGGTGCTTCCGTTAAAGACCTCTGGGTCAAGCATGATGGATGTAGTAAAATCACGCCCTTCTGACACAGGCGTCAATTATGAGCGTGCGGGCGAGACGAGTATGCTTACTCCGGTGAACCACTTCTACGGCGGAACCGCATCTCTTTAATTATGTATGTGCCGAGCGGCTTTTGCCGTGTGCAGTCTCGTTTTTTGACGTATATATCCTTTTGTTCGAACGATGAAGAACACCGCGAAATGGCGTAGGATATCGGAGTCGATGTGGGGTCGCTGCCCTTTTGTTTCTGGCGGTGTTTCTGCCGATGCCGCGTAGCCGTTTTATATGAATTACCTTAATAAGAGCACTTATGTTCGCATGGGTGTTCGGCGGTAAAATTGATTCAATGGATTAGTGCCGCTGCTATTCATGTGGCATGACCTAGGCTGTCGTTTTGTCGGTGAGCAGATTGTGAGGTTGTTGAGCTTATGGACCGAGTTAAGAAGAATATCGTTGGCGTTGAATCTGCAAAGAGAGAATTGATCTCCAAAAGGTACAAACGGATTACCAAGGCTGTGAACTCGGAGTTTTGGAGTTCCAACAGCGAGACGGCACATTCACTGTATGTTGGTTCTTATGGGCGTGGTACCGCAACAACAGATAGCGATCTTGACGTATTGCTGTCCCTTCCTAGGAGCGAGTACGAGCGTTATGACATGTATAGGGGGAATGGACAATCAAGATTACTTCAGGCTGTTAAATCCGCAGTTTCCGAAACCTACTCTACGACTGATGTTAAGGGTGATGGTCAGGTTGTCGTTGTCAGTTTCTCGGATGGAATGAAGTTTGAACTTCTCCCGGCATTTGAGCGTGTGGACAGCTGGGGATCATTTGTGAGTTACGACTACCCCGATACTCATATGGGCGGTCGATGGCTTGCGACTGATCCCAAGGCGGAGCAGGAGGCGATGAAAGAGAAAAACGCAAGCTCGAGGGGACTCCTGTTCGACACTTGCAAGCATATTCGAAATGTCCACGCCGCGAGCTTCTCAAGCTATAGGCTGTCCGGCATCGTTATCGATAGCTTCGTGTTCTCCGCGATTGCTGGTTGGCGTTGGGCGAATGGGGAGAGCTCTGCACCAGCGGGGGCATATGAGATGCAACTTTTGGATGAGTTTAATCGCCTTTCCCTGCAAGGCGCGGTGCCGTTCGCGCTTTTTAGCCCAGGTAGCCAGCAGGCTATCGATACAGCCAAAAGTTATGAGTGCCTCGGAAAGGTGCTTCGCCAAATGGCGCGCTAGGAGGTTGTTTTGGATAGATTGGATTATAGGGAGCGGCTGCGCGGACAGATTGAGGAATCTTACGGCAAGCTGTCGTATACATATCAGACGCAGCAGGAAGCGGCAACTCTAAAGCGTAAGACGGTCAATCGTATTTCCATCAGCCAGATAATTCTAACTGCGGTTTCAACTTGTGGAGTAATTAGCGTCATTATAGGTCAAACCGGGACCGGAGTTGGGGCTGTTGTCGCTTCCATTACCTCGGCCTTATCGCTTGGGTTAAATCTGTATACCCGTGGCTCTAAGCTGCCCGAGGAAGCTGAGGAACACGTGCGTTGCGCTAATCGACTCTGGGTTGTTCTTCAGGACTATGAGTCGTTGCTTACGGATTTTGACGACCTTGAAGTTGGAGAGATCCGCAGATGCCGCGACTTGCTCATTGAGAAGCAAGCCGAAATATACGATGAAGCGCCAAGGACGAGCGACAAGGCGTACGAGAAGGCTCGCGACAGGCTTAAGAACGGGCATCAGTCATTTGAGCCGGGGGAGATTGACAAATTGCTGCCGTCGCGCTTGCGTAGCCATGCCTGTGAGGAATAGTGTGTTTCCTGCTGGGTTGTTAGGGCTGGGGTGTTTCCCAGCCCGTTTGATAGACGATCTTGTTGGTGCGTTAGTGTGAGATGACTTTACTGGCTTACCGACGGTGGGGTGCAAGGAGTTTGATATGGATCTCGATAAGGTTAATGAAATTGCCACTATACCGGTGCTTGAAAAGGCATATGACGACCTTGTTCATCCCTCTGCGGAGTCGATAGGAAAAACGGTTAGCCTGGTTCCACGGACTGTTGCCATTTGGCTTTCCTCGTGGAATCGCTGGGTTGTTAATAGAGAGGAAAGCATCAAGCTGGCTATCGATGCTATAGAGTCTCGTGTTGATAAGATTCCCGAGGAGCATCTTACCGAACCTCCGGCGCATATCGCAGTTCCAGCAATTCAACAACTCGCATATTGCTATGACAGCGAGGAATTACGAGGGATGTATGCGAATCTGTTACTTTCCTCGATGGATGATCGGACGGCAGAGTACGTCCACCCCAGTTTTGTTCAGCTACTTAAGGAGATTAGTCCCGACGAGGCTAAGTTACTGAGTACGTTGACTGGCTCTGATGATGCTGAACACGCGTCTATTCCGCTCGTTGACTTAAGAATTGTCAGCGCAGACGAGCTAGTTCCAATTAAATGGACGCTAATCGTAGAAGGCTATAACGAGTGCTGTAAGGGTGTTTGCGAGTACCCTGATCAATCGCTGGTGTATCTGGGAAACCTGGATCGACTTGGCATCCTCAAGCGTTGTGATTACTATGCTGATGATGTTAAAGCTACGCTTGAAAGGTTCGAATCAAGCGAGGCTATCCAAAATGCGAAGGCGAAGGTTGAGCTTGAAGATGACAAGAAATTCGTTTTCCATCGCTGGAGCTACCAGGTAACCGATTTTGGGGCCAACTTTATTAAAACGTGTGTTTCGTGAAATGAGTTTGGTTGGAATGTGTTCGGGCAAGAGGAAGCCTTCGGTATTCGATTTAATTAAGGCGTTTATTGCTTGCGTTGTGGTGCTCTCTGTATTTTTGCTAATAGTCATTCAGATTGCGTTTTCAATTGATACACCAGTTCCATGGCTGCATCCCGTATGGGACGCTAACGGCCTGCTTGGGTATCTTGGCGCGTTAGTGGGCTCAATTTCGGCGGTCGCGGTGCTGTATTTCTCGCTGCTAGCTGGTAGAGAAGACCGGAATCATTCTGATGTGATGAACGTTCTCCCTTGTATTGCCTTAACCCGTTTGTCGGAAAAGCAACTATGTATGTCGAAGAACGGTTTCGCTCACGGTGTGTTTACCGAGGCTGATCCCAGGGACGATGAATACAAATCGGGTGCTTTGGACTGCGTTGATCGTCTGCTGATTGATGGCGGAGCCCCAGCTATTCCTTGCGACGAGAGTCCTGTGGACGAGCATGCCGCTAATCGTTATGCAATATCCAGTATGGGAGCTGGGCCTGCGGTTAATGTGAGGGTTGGAATTGCGAATAGAAATGAGTGGGCCCATTTTGGAACTCCGCGGGTCGCCTGGTGCCAGACTCGACAGCTTCCAGTGGGAGGGGAGAGTGAGCTGGTTATCTATTTTGGTGGTGAAGCAAAGCCGGTGATGGAGGCCGGCTATCGCATCCTCGTCACGTACTCGGACATACTTGGCAACCGCTACCTGCAGTATTTTCCAATGACTTTTGATGGGCAGGATGATGTTCTCAAATGCACGGTGAATAATTCCATTAATCGGATTGGCATTCCTTAGTTTCAGAGTATTCGGGTTGTTGCGCTAAAGGGTATTTGACGTAACAGCCAAATCTTAGTGATTCGCTCAGTTAAACGCCTTAATATAAAATCTTGAGTTAATCATCGCGAACGGAGATCTGATGACCGACGCCAATAGAAAGCCGTGGCTTACGGCGTCAGAGCAGATTGATCATCTCAAATCTAGGGGTGTCCATTTCTCGCTGATGAGTGAAGAAGATGCTAGAGCTTATCTGGAAAAGAACAGCAACTATTTTCGCCTGCGTGCCTATCGGCTTGGGTTTCCTAAAGTTGAGGAAGGAGCACGCAAGGGGAGTATGCAAATCTAGATTTTAAGATGCTGGTCGACTTGTCGATTGTCGACATGCTCCTTCGTTATGAAATGTTGCCGCTTACGCTTGATGCAAGATTTTCTAAAAGAACTGCAAGCTTCGTTTGACGAAGGTTTTGCGAGGCAATTTTCTATAAAGAAGGGCGTTCTGTCAAATTGCTGCAACTGTTCGTCCAGATTGGATGAGGGTCGATAGATGTACGACTTGGATAGTCGAAAAGACATAATGCGCCTATTTTCAGATTATCACCAACGCTTGACTGGGTCTTACGGGTCGGAAAGGGCCATTCTCGCTGAACTGCTAGAAGAAGAAACGATAACTGGATGGCATGCTACCAGAGTGCTCTCTGCGGATGATATTGCGGAAATGGGTTTGAAGGCTTTCTCTAGGGAAGAGGCATTTGACCAATTTCGCTATCTTTCCGGGGTTGTTGGGTTGAACTTGGGCCAAACTGAGACTGTTCTTCAGAAGGCAAATCATTATTTTGCTGAACATCCACGCAGGACTGGCTGTGTCTGCTTCTACCTGCTTAAATCCATGGCCGGGCAATATTCAAAATATTCAGCAACGTTGGGTGGGGAAACATTTGCGTGGTCTTTAGAGGATGTTGCGGGAGCCGAAGCAGTTGAGGCATTGAAAAGCCTGGGGGTTTCAATCAGGGTCAAATTTGCCTTCTCTTTTGATCGCATTCAGCCTTATGCCCATGATTCAATATTGTCGAGCTTCATTGATGTACTCAGCAGTAATATGTCGACGGATTACTGCCTGCCCAAGATTGATGGAGCGATTGTTGGCTCGATTCCCCCTCATGATATTTTGAGAATTGAGACAATATCGTAAAGGGTGGCGCATTGACAAGGCTTTCGTTTCTCTATCTGAGGGATCCGGTCGCGGTTTTCAAAAGAGCCGTTTTGGCTGAGTCATCGATTCGAAACCATGACTGAGTGGCCTGGCGGCACGTACGCTGTTCTTCGAGCCCATTTTTCTGTTTCAGTTCGCTCATCGATTGTGCTCACTGCATGTCCCCGCAGTTTGTAATAATCGACTAAAGCAGCGGTCGAGGAGTATGAATATGGCTGGATATTCTTTTAAAGTCAATGAGCTGGTCACGGTGGACGGTACGACAGTAAAGCCTAAGAAGATTACTGTATTCATTGGACCAAATAATTCTGGTAAAAGTAAATCACTTAAAGAAATTCGTTCTGAGATTTTGGGTAATCCAGAGGTGGGCTATTCCGGAGGGGAGTTGACCAAGCGCGTTGTCTTTAATGAAATCCACCTCAATTTCCCAGCAAACAGCAATGAAATAATCGATACATATGGTCTCGATGATAAAGTTGTTCGTTGTAATGGGGGATGGCGTCTCCGCGATTACTGCAACACCGGCATAAATTGGACTCCGGGTGGAATAGCATTTTCTCCGAATTATCGTACCCCTTGCTTTTCCCCGACCGATGATTGGCGCAAGAGTTTTTCTCGGTGTTTTGATGACGACAACTATGAAGGGCCAGAACAAGCTCGCCGCGAGGCGCTGCGCTTTTTTGGACCTGCGATGGTTGACTATGTGGGTACCGAGGATCGCCTGTTGATGTCGATTGGCGATCAAGCTTATGGCATAAACGACGATAACTACAACAGCCTTAGCTCGGCATACGACACCGATTCGGACTGCAAGACGATAGCGTCCGAAATTACTCCACTATTTAACAGGGACGTTGTTCTAGATGCGAGCACGAGTCGCCAAAGGATTGTCCCCGTCGTTAGCGATTCATTTGAGGAATATCGTGGTGCAACACATGATATGCCACGTCGTCTGACTATCTTGTCTAAGGCTACGCCGCTGCGCGAAGAGGGCGATGGCTTGCGTAGTTTTGTTTCCGTTCTTTTGAGTTTGATGGGAAGGCGCAAGCCGGTGTTTCTTTTGGATGAGCCTGAAGCTTTTCTTCATCCTCCATATGCGCGCAGGATGGGGGAAATCCTGGGCAAAAACTTTATTGAGAACGAAAGTCTCAACAATGTGTTTATTTCCACGCATAGCTCCTTCTTACTCCAGGGGCTCATCTCGTCTTGTTCTGAGGAGCTTACCATCGTGCGTCTTAACCGAGATGGCGACATGCGCTGCGCAAAAGTGCTCTCCAATAAGGAAATCCTGAGCTTAATTGACCGCTCGGATTTTTCAGCCGAGTATCTGGATGCATTATTTTCGAGTGAGGCCGTCCTTGTCGAAGGCCCTAGAGATGCCGCCGTATATCGTAAACTAATTTCTAAATTTGATACCAATTACAGCGGCCTATTTGTTTCTGTTAACGGTAAGCCGGGTTTTGAGAGCATTAAGAAGTTTTATGATTCGGCTGGAATTAGATGCAAAGTAATTACGGATTTTGATTTATTGGATAATAACGATATTTTTAAGCGCGTATCCAATCTATTTATCACTACCAATGATAAACGGAATGAAATTCGAGAAGTGAGGAATTCCCTTGAGCGATTTTATCGAGAGCTTGAAGGCTGTCCGGGCGGGCAGCGGGACAAAATGCCAGAAATAGTGAAAAGTCATTATAAGCACCAAGTTTATGAAAACCTTCCAGATGATCTGGGCGTGAGCGTTGAAGAGATGCTTCGGCTTCTTGCGCGCGAGGGATTGGTAGTTTTGAGTTCTGGAGAACTCGAATCTTTGTTTGAAGCCTATGGGGTGGAATACGTTCACGGTTCGAATAAATGGCTAACTAATGCGTTCAGTTACATGGCGAACCATAGCTGTGACGAGCTGCGACATATTCCTGCCGTCGCTATAATATTGCAAGCATTTATTCCGGAGGAGCAGCGGGAATAATAGTCAGGTTCTGATGCGGGACTTCGGCTCTTCTATGTCGCGTTGAGGTTGGTCCATTATGGCGCTGAATAAATAATGGGATGTATTGCCAATCAAGGGTTAAAGAATGATTTGGAAGATTCATGGCATTAGATTGCCGGCCGCCGAGTCCGCTCTTCGTGATCATGCTTATCGATTTTTCGGCCAGGGTTCTTCTCGTCGGGCTTAAGGCGCCGCTCGACCGGTTGCGACCCGATGATTCGATACTCGCGGCGATACGCATATTTGAGCGTTTTGATAACGAGGCTTCACGGGATACCTTGGATTGCCTTGTTAGCCACGCTTGAATCCGGGGCACCGTAAAAGACGAGTTCGTGCGAGGAAATGTCGCTTCCGGAATCAGTCTTCCTATTTACGGCTGTCCAAAGCAGTCATTTCGCATGATAGAAGACGAGCCGTTATTTCGGTTGAATAAGCTGCAGCGATCCGTTCGCGATGCCATCAAATGATCCGGTGGCGTAGTCGTGTTATATGCTGCAGCTTTAGGGGAATGAGGACGGTACCGATTGGGATAATGCTCTAGTGGTGTCCGGTAGCGGATATAATTAATTCAATTTCGGCTCCGCGCTTAAGGACCCATAATGAAAACTCTCAATGGCCTCATGAAACATCTTAGGGATAAAGGGATAGAGACGCACGGCTCTGTCCATAAAAGAAAGATGAAGAATTACGGCTATTATCATGGCTACAAGGGTCATCGTTTTGTGGGCAATTCTTCCAACTGCTTGGATTTAACGAGCTTTGACGAGGTAATTGCCTTAAATGAGTTTGATATGGCGGTCAAGGCGCTCTTATATCCAAGCGTAATGTTTATTGAAACTGCGCTAAAGAACTATACGCTAGAAGCCGTGCTTGAAGATTCTCACTCGTTCGTGCTGGAAGATATTTTCTCTCGAACGCTCGTGGCGTACCGTGATTACCCTAGAAAAAGTAAAGACTATAGCGCTGCTATGAAAAAGCGCCTGGGTCTGCGCGCGGAAATCAATAGATTGATTCAGTACAATTATTCCAAGAACCCTGTTGTTAGGCATTTTTACGACAGCGATAAACCCTTGCCTATTTGGGCGCTATTCGAGGTCATGACTCTAGGAAACTTCGGTGTTTTCTATTCGTGCTTAAAGGGCTCGGTTAGACAGAGCATATCTGATGACCTAAAGCTTCCGAACAATTACGACGGTCCCGGGCTTCTTGAGCGTACTATCTTTGCGCTCAAGGACCTCCGTAACGCGATTGCTCATAATAGTGCCGTTTATGACGTTAGGTTTAAGAGGGCAAAAGTGGGCAATCAGCTTGGCCAGATGCTGTCATCCGAGATTGGCGTTCCTTCGATAGACTTTTCAACTATTACTGATTATGTCGTCCTAATTGTCTATCTACTCAGAAAGATGATGGTTTCCAAAACTGAGTGCTATCAGGTTATTCGAAATTATTCGAACGTGCTAGAAGATCTGCACGGATCTCTGTCCTCCTCGGATTTTCACAAGATAGTTAATACCGGAGCTAGGAGCAAGATGGATTCACTCCGTAGTTATATAGCTGCAACTTAAAAGTCAGCGTCTGAAGATGAAGATAGTTTTCACTTGTGTTGGGGCCCGTAGACAAACACAGGATATCGAGTAGAATATAGCCAATTGCGGTGGAAGCTCTCGGGCGACACCTGAAGAGGGTTGATGCGTCGGCCCTCTTTTTTTGACGATATTTTACAGCATGCTTGACATGGCTGCGCGAGGCCGTGCGGGGGCATCCGTGTAGGGAATGTCACCTCCAGAATCGATCTTGCGATTCAACTGCCGCTCGACGTGGCCATATCGCAAGATACCGATCTGGCGTCGGCGCACCGGAACCCATCGATCATTCGCCCGGTAATCACGACGGTATTGTTTGCGATCTTGCTCTCTTGCTCCGTGAACATGCAGTAGATCGGCAAGAGCCAGTTGGCGTAGATGCCCATCCCGTACGCTAAAGACGCTACCAATGAAACGCTCTGCTCGCCGGGTAGACCATGGTAGTAGCCGGCTGCGTTCATATGGAGGCGCCTGTCCATCAGGTCGTCGATATGAGCTTCTTTGGATGTGAACTTCAGCACCCTTTCTGCTCTTTCGCTTTGGTTTGCAGGGTTGCCAGAAGACAAAAAGATCAACGTGCTCGTTGCGTGCGCTTCATTTTATGTCCGCGCCAGTGGCTACACTTTTGAAAATCGGCACGAAGGTACCTGTCACATATCTCATGCTATAGACATATCGGCGAGTTCAGAATTGAAGGTGAAGTGAGTATGAAAGGCAGAAATCAGCACGTTACGAAGCGTTCTGATGGCAATTGGCAGGTTAAGGGCGAGGGAACAAGTCGCGCTTCTTTCGTTACGACGACCCAGAGCGAGGCGATAAAGCTCGGTCGACGCATTTGCTCCAATCAAGAATCGGAGTTGATTGTCCATCGTCGCGACGGAAGGATTCGCGCAAGGGATTCCCATGGCCACGACCCCTTCCCACCGAGGGGATAAGGGTTCGGCTCCATAGCGACAGCGGCCCGTAATGGTGTGCCCACTGTCGTTAAATGACTTCATCATTGCGGTGAAGGTTGTAAACGATGCTGTCGATTCGATGTTCGCATTGGAGCGCATATTTGGGCGTTTTGAAAACGAGGTGGTGCGGTATGATGGTTCACTTCATTGAGGTGTAGAGTACATATCTCAATACAAAAGCTCTTTGGGAGCTTTAAGGGTGACGCTTTCTGATAGAGTGTTGCCCTTTTTCCATGCATGTAATGCGTAACGTGCTAGCTAAACGCCATTCCGGCAATGGGATGGTCGAGTATGGGCGGTTTGGCACCTTGCGCCTGCTGTCATTGGTGTAGCAAGCACTTGATTTAGCCTGCTTAAACTCTAAAATCAAATAAAAACTCTGAAATATCTTTTCAAAACAATGAAAGGAATGTTGAGGACGATGCTTTGCCAGTTCACCTTCAGGAACTATAGATCCTATCGCGATGAGGTGGAGCTTTCCATGCAGGCGACGCCGATGAAGGAGTTTGAGCGTTCCCTCATAGAGTGTTCCGACGGGCAGAGTTTCCTTCCGGTGGCTGCGGTGTACGGGCCCAACGCTGGCGGCAAGTCTAATCTGCTCGAGTCTCTTGATTACGTTCGCTCGGCGGTGGCCAGACCGATAAGACTGCTGTCTGCCAGTGCTGATGCAGCAGAGGGCGATCGCCCTTTGATACCCCGTTGTTCGGCGTTTAAGTTCGATGATGTGTCTGCTGCCGAGCCCACCGAGTTCGAGCTCTACTATCGCGCGGGTGAGCACGAGTACCGCTATGCCCTGTCCGTGCATGCGGACGAGATCGTGTCCGAAGGCCTGTGGCGGCGAAAATTGGGAGCGTCACGCACGGCGATGCTGTTCGAGCGCGAGGATACAAAGGTTGAACTCGGCCCCACACTGCGTAAGCTTGTGACGGCCGCGAGGTTCAACCCAAGTCTGCCGTACCTATCGTTCCTTTGCATCAACTTCGATGCACCGGTGGTCCAGGAGGCGGCCAGCTGGTTTCTCGACGCTGTGTTTCTCAACTACAACAGTTCCTACCTGGAGCGGATGCTCGAGCAAATGCTCGACGAGGGCGACTCGCGCGAGGTCACGCGTTTTTTGCGCGCCGTTGATGTGCGTATTGACGGCTTCAGAGTGGAGAGGGCGCCGGAATGGCGCGGCCGGCGCGTCTTCGTGAGACACGAGGTGGGCGGCAAAGCGTACGAGCTGCGTTTATCCGAGGAATCTGCCGGCACCCAGAAGCTCATGGGGTTGGCTGCGTATCTGATGGCAGCGCTTGAGTGTGGTGGCACCGTTGTGGTAGACGAGCTCGACGCCAAACTGCACCCGAAGCTTCTTCGCTATGTGATCCTGCTGTTTAAGGATCCTGAGGTCAACAAGAGTGGCGCACAGCTCATCTTCTCGTCCCAGGACGTGTCTACCATGCGAAACGATGTGTTCCGCCGTGACGAGATATGGTTCGCTGCGCGCGGCGAGGGGGAGGCGAGCCAACTGTGGTCTCTCGCCGACATCCACGAGGCAAACGGTAATCTGGTAAGCAAGAACGCGGCTTTCGACAAGCAATACCTGTCCGGTCGCTACGGCGCCGATCCGTATCTCACCCGCATCGAGGAGTGGGATTAGCATGGTCCTTTTCATGAACAGAAGCCGCAGGTAGAAGCGTTGCTACTATCCAGTGTTGTCGGCATGTCTTGAATTTGCCGCATACTTCCGGATTGGGCGCTCATTTTGGACTCTCGAAGTCCCCACATCCTCTAAAAAAGTTCTTAAAACAGCCTTAAAGGTGCTCTGGCTCGCGTTGACAGCGTAAAATACGCATGTTTGACTATGAACAAAGTGGATTTTAGGGGAGGGGTGCGCCATGGAGGTGCTGGTTGTTGGCAACACCGCATATGTTGACGATGACTTTTGC
>ERZ773190.916-NODE-916-length-30735-cov-5.912940_pt1 | contig 30735 bp, 20 predicted proteins | sample MGYA00511111_ERZ773190 | MGnify/ENA primary metagenome ERZ773190 (study PRJEB29015, sample SAMEA2737777) | human gut metagenome | biome: human gut; feature: human-associated habitat; material: faeces | place: China | collected 2012 ... | reverse complement strand
AAAACAAGCAGGAAGGAATGAAGAACCAAGTTACGCACTGATCGATTCACAGAGCATAAAAACAACGTGTTACGGAGAAAATCACAAAAGGAAGAAAACGGCACATCGTAACAGATACGATGGGAAATCTCCTATGTATTCGCGTCCATGCAGCAAATATTCATGATACAAAGGGCGGCGTATACACGTTTGAAAAAGCACTTTATCGGTATCCGGCGATTCAGGCAGGGTGTGCAGATGGCGGTTATAGAGGGACATTTCAGAATACTTTTGATGAATTTCACAACATCAGAATTGATATTTCTATGCAAATCAAAGAGCAAAAAGGGTTTCATGTTCTCCCGAAACGCTGGGTTGTTGAACGTACTTTCGCATGGCTAAACTGTTCACGCAGATTATCAAAAGATTATGAAACTTCTTGTTGCTCTGCTGAAACGATGATTATGATTTCTCATGCTGCTACACTTTTAAAACGCCTATGAACACAAGCTCTGATAGAAATTTATGGATAAGGAGTGGATTCATCATGTGATTTTGGTTATGTAAAAAAACGTGCATATTAAACAAGAAGATGTGGAGGTATCAAAATTTGATGAAGTTAAAGAAAGTTGTAGCTGCCGGATTGTCTGTTTTATTGCTGCAAACACTGATGGAACCATCTATGCAATTTGTTGCGTTTGGAATGGACGAATCTGTAGCAATAGACAATGATGGAATCTCTTCCGATATAATGGAAGCGGATGACGAAAATTTAAATTTGGATGCACTTCCAGATGATTTAAGAAATAGGTTTTCAGAAGAACTACAAAATGCTGTGAAGTTAGATGAATCGACCTATGCTGATTTGTATAATGTCGTTACCATCAACGATGATGGCACAAAATCACTTATTGCATTTGAGGAACCCATTAAATATTTTGATGAGGATTCTAACAGTGTGCGTTTTATTGAAAACACGATTGTTCCTGCTGCGGAAGACAGAGCGGCTTATGTGAATTATGGAAATGATTATAGTGTATCTTTTCCGAAGAATATTAGTGATGGTGTTTCCCTTTCAGTAGAAGATTACTCTATTTGTATGACTCCTCTAAACGTTTCTAATAGTGGTGAGCCACAGGCTTCTAGCAATGAAGTTGTTTATAATAGCATTTTTGATGACAGTACTGATGTACACTATTCTCTTGAGAATTCTGGAATAAAAGAAAGCATCATTGTTGATGAAATGACAGGTTGCACTTGTTATGATTTTATTCTTTCGGTGAATGGAGTAATTCCTGAAACTACAAGCGGAACGTCTATCTCTTTCTTGGATGAAGTAAGCGGTGATTCAGTTTTCACAATTCAGCCTACGTTTATCGTAGATTCCTACAGTGGTGAATATACTGATGGAGAAAATCACATCACATATAATAATTACTATACTATGGAAGAGCAGGAAAATGGAACGTACTTACTTCATATGAATCTTGATGAAGATTTTCTCAATGCTGAGACAACTGTCTATCCATGCGTAATTGATCCTTCAGTTTGGGCTGTCAATTTTTTTAGTGACAGTAGCTCCTATGTGCTTCAATCAGGTGGATCAGGGTATAGCGGCAGTCAATTGAGTGCAGGTGGTTTTAATGGATCTGGGGAGCACCTTTCCTATATAAAAGCTACTTCTGTAGAAAAATTTCGCTGGATTGAACCAGATAGGTTAAAATCAGCAAATTTTAATGTGAAAGCAAGTTCAAGTGGCTATAGCAATTCTTGTACGATAAATTGCTATGACTCTACCACGAATTCAGATGTTTCTGAGGTAACATATTCCGAATTAACTTCCTCTTTAGGAGCATTGCAGAGCTCTACTACTTTTACTACGCTTGGAGCAACGTATTCATTTGATGTCACTGAGCTTTTTAGAAACTGGCTTAAATTTGAACTTGGAGAAGGCGGAAAAGATCCAGCGTATGGATTCATTTTACGTGGTGCAGACAATGCGTCAACACCAGGACGTTATTTTAGTTCTACTAATTCCTCGAATACTTATTTTTATCTTGTTTATGAGGAAGGCGAAGAAATTGATGACGGCTTTTACAATATTAAAAATGTATCTACTGGAAAATATTTGAGATACAACAGTGGTGGGCGGTTAAGTTTGTCTTCTTATTCTTCGAATAGTTGTAAATGGCAGATAATCTTGAGTAAGAGTGAAGATGGAGCAACAACTTATGGTACGTATACATTAAGACCATATAGCAATTTGAATGTTTCAATGAAAGGTGTTACGACAGGAGAATCTGTTATAACAAGTTCTACAGGAAATACTTTTAGAATTATACGTAATGAAGATGATACATTTCGGATAATGCCGGCAGGAGATAGCTATGCTTGGGTAAGTAATGCAATTGGTATTAGTTCGAATTATGCTACCATTCAAGAATACTTGAATGACGATACGATGAAATGGACATTCGAACCGGTAGTAAACAAATATTTTTCTGAGTATTCTCCTGATGATTACAATGTAACTTCTGGAGACTATCCGACACAGTATCGAATGAATTGTTATGGATACGCATTTTGTAATATGTTATATTATGCTGATTATTCAAAGTATACATATTATAAACAGCAACCTGGTGAATTTGCGTCAACATCAAATAAAGCAAATCGAAAAATAAATATTATTTCGAACAACCCAACTGAAAGCATGGACAATATTGTATATAACATGAAACTGGATGCATCACGGCTTGGATATACACTGACGGAATATACACCTTCTGGATCTACTGTAAATCAATATGGATCAGATTCTAGATTAATTGCCATTGTTACAGGAAATGAAGATTATCATTATTATATGCAGCATAATGATGGTACTTGGTCTCATAAACCAGGAGAAGGCAAAGTGACAAATTGCTCTATTTCATCAACAAGTAGTGCACCGGTCTATTTAACGAATGAGAATATTCAGTCATTAGCAAATCAAGGAATGTATGCTGGCGGAGATTTAAAGTTTTTCGTAATCACAAGAGATGCTATAGCAGATCATCCGCACGGTATAGAAAACAGTTCAACGCAGAGCACGCTTTACTATAAGGATATTGCTGGAAGCTTTATGTTTACCGCATCAACATTGTCGTTGTCTACCAAGAATGCTTGCTTTGATTATTATGATGATGTCGATTTTTACACATTTGTTCCAACCTCAACGAAAACCTACACATTGTCTACAACTTGTGATTCTGGGGATGATATAGATGGCATTATTTATGATTGTAATGGTAATATCATCGCTACAGCAAAGAATGTAGGACAAATCAATCGAACATTTAATGCAACAAGTGGGAAACGATATTTTATAAAGATATACAACTATGCCCACAATCCGGGTGAGTATACTGTTACAATATCGTGATGTAAGGAGGAATTATGTTGAAAGTGAAAAAATCAAAGCCCATATTAATATGTGCGATTTCGTTAGCCTTATGTGCCATGGGTTCCTTGACAGCAGTTGCTGTCAATCACATCGGGAATGATCAAAATCAGTCTGCCACAGTGATCGCAGCAAATGAAGTATGTGCTATGGACAATGTTCAAGAAGTGGAAGATGAGGGAGACATGATGTTTGGGACATATGAGCGAAAGGAAGCAGAACTAAATGGGGAATGCTCGACAGATGCTGATCGAGTAACTGTGGAAGAAGTCGAAGAAATGATTCATAATGGAATGGATTATAGTATGATCGAAAGCAAACTTGCAGAGATTCATCCTTTTGCAGATTTTACAGGCGGTAGTGGTGTCACGATAATCGAGTATTGGCTTGACGAGACCGGCAATGACAAAATTCTTTTGATACGGGAGCAGGAAAATATTATTCATGTGGTTGATTCCTCAAATGATTCAGAGGATCTCTATGATGTGTTGATGTGAGGTGCGTTAATATGAAAAAAGTTAGTATGAAAAAAATTGCTTTTGTAATGACAATTGCCGTGGCGGTTGCGTGGAATTTTCCTACTGCGTTGATTGCAGGTGCATCAGAGCGTGTAGGTGCTGTGGATGTTTTAGATACGACTGAAACAGCAACAACAGAGTGTGCTGTCTTAACAACAGAATCAGAATTGGAAGAAAACGAAAAGTTTTCTGGCATTTCAACAAGTACCAATGTTTCAGTTCTTGTGGAAACTACTACGGAGTGCGTTGTTACGACAAGTAATGTCGAATTTGGAGAGGATACGAAATACACAGATTCCTCTACGGAGCAACAAGAACAACTTTCCGAATTGAAAGCAAAAGGAAAGTTGTTATTCGGGGAATTTCCTCGGAAAGAGAAAGAAATTCTTGGGGAGATTGAGCAGGACTCAGCAAGAGTTACTATGGAGGATGTCAGCAACCTTCTTGCATCAGAGAATGATTTTCAGCAGGTGTATAATGGAATGCTTGCGATTGCGGGATGCCCGGATTTCATTGGTGGAAGTGGTGTGACAGACGTTGAATTTTGGTTGAATGAAACAGGAACGGAAAAAATCTTGTTGATTTTGGAGCAGAAAGACATCATTTATGTGGATTGTTCTGAGGATGGCACAGTTGCAAATTCAGAATTGCTATATTCGGGAAAACAAGGTCCAAGCTCGATTGTCGATAAAGCACTATTAGTTGGGAGTTATAAGGTATATAATGACATTGCAGGATTATCTACAACAACGACAGAAAATACCTCTGTAACTACAACATCCACAACAGTTGTCAGTGTAGAAACTACTTCCACTTCATCCGAGGAAACAGCAACTACAACGCAGACAGAAGTTACAAGTGAAGAGCCTATGGAAACATCTGCTTCGGACATTACAACAACTGCTACATTTGTTACTACGTCAACAACAGAATCCAGCGGATTACCACAAACAGGTTATCGAGTTTCTTCAAAAGATGCAGCAATGCTAGGAACTGCGTTAATTTTGATTGGTTCTGCATTGGTAAGTTATGTAAGTCGGAAACACGAATGATAGAGATTTCATTTTATGTATAAAGCGAAAAAGCCATGTGTGTTGAACCTTGGCTTTTTCGCTAATTCAAGGAAACGTTGCTATGAAATCAAAGAAAAAGGTATTATTTTTCGGGCTACTTTTCATAACCGTTGGCATATTTATTTTATGCTTTTTTGGTTACAAGCATATCAGCCGTGAAATTCAAAAACAACAGCTTCTAAAAACCAGCATCGTCTTGGACATTCCAAGTGCTGATATCTATGTTCCGGTAGTCGAAGGAACAGATGGCGATAATCTGCACATTGCTGCTGGGCATTTTGAAAATACTGGTGCAGTTGGTTCTGGAAACTTCTGTATCGCCGGTCACAACAGTACGATTTATGCGGAGATTTTCAATACGTTATCAGAGGTAGAAGTGGGGGATAAGATCTATCTTATCAATAACGATGCAAATCATACAACGTACACCTACACCGTATCGAAAATTGATATCGTAGAGCCGGAAGATACTTGGATTTTACAGGATTACGGCGACGACCGTATCACAATTGTTACCTGTACAGATGATGGGGAAAGAAGAATGGTTGTAACGGGAATGAAAGCGGAAGAATGAGCTGTGTTTATTGACGCCAAAGTTAAAGCAACCCCAAAATAGAATAGAAATGCAGTAAGATATTTACTGTGTTACATACGAGGTGATGTGAAAAACAGATAAAAAGATGGAAACTGCACATAAGAGATCTGATTTCGATGGTTCACATCAAAAATTAGCTATTTTATAATGCAGGAAGAAAAAGATCGATTCATTTCGATCAGTTAAAAAATGATGGGAGGCTTATATGTCAAAGTTTAAAAGAGTAATTTCTGGACTGGTTGGAGTAGCTATTGCTGCAAGTATGTTTACCAGTATGCCATTTTCTGCTTTTGCAGAAGATGAAGCAGAAACAAATAACCAAACCTATGTGTATGATGATTATGAAGTCTCATACCAAGTAACCAACTCGTGGGGCGATACGGAAGTGGTATCTGTAACACTGTCCAATACGGGTGACAATACGATTGAGGACTGGATGCTGTATTTCGATCCAAATGGAGAAGTGCAGTATACGACCGATTGCCAGCAGCTGACAACATCTGATGGAATCTCGTATTTCAAAAACAGTGGTTACAATGCCGATGTCGCACCGGATTCCTCTGTGACTTTCGGCTATGCGGTGAATGATTGCGAAGCAGTTCCGGAATCCTTTACACTCTGCCAGAAAAGAGGAACCAAGACGGATGGGTATACGGTTTCATTGAATGTAAACCAGTCTTGGGGCGATTCATTCAGCGGCGAAATCGTCATCCAAAATAACACAGACACTGCGATTGAGGCATGGGAACTGACCATTGATACAAACTTCACCATTACGAAAATCACCAACAGTTGGGCAGCAAGCGTTACAGAATTGGAGCCATACAGCTATCTGTTGAAAGGGACGTATACCGGAACAGTTGCAGCAAACTCCAGCGTTTCCCTTGGCTTTATTGGTGTGAAGGATGGCGAACCGGAGATTTCAAGTTATTCCTTGACAGAAGTACAAGTAGATGCGGATTATGTAACCCTGCTGCATTGTTATGAAGATTGGGAAAATCTTCCTGATACTGATGGAGATGGTTTGCCGGATCTTTATGAACAACTAATTGGTACAGATGCTGCAGTTGCTGATACCGATCAAGATCAATTACCAGATGGATATGAAGTAAAAACACTGAATTCGGATCCAACCAATGCAAATTCTTTAGATGTTACACAAAATGATGGTGCATACGACAGCGACAAAGATGGGTTGTCCGATGGTGACGAAGTAAATACTTATGGTACAGATCCGCTGAAATCAGATACCGATGGGGATGGTTTGTCTGATGGTGACGAAATTGCTCTTGGTTTGAATCCATTAGTGGTGGACACAGATGGAGACGGTATCCCGGATAATGAAGAAAAAATAGAGCAGAGCCTGTCTTATACCGAAGAAGATACGACAACACCCATTCGTGAAGTAACACTTTCTTTTTGCGGAACTGGAAATATTTCTTCTACAACAGAAATTACGCCAGTTGATGACAATGTATTTGTTTCCAATGTGGCAGGAATCATTGGAAAACCATTTCAGTTTACATCTTCTTCTGTATTTGAAACAGCAGAAGTTTCTTTTTATGTGGATACAAATTGTTTGGATGAAGTAACATTTGACAATCTCGGCGTTTTATGGTATAATGAAGCGTATCAACGATTTGAATTGCTTTCATGCAATTATGATGATGAGACCTCAACCATTCATATTACAGTACCGCATTTCAGTATTTATTGCCTTGTTAATAAAAAAATATGGATGGATACAAAAACAAATGGCACGTTCTATTTTGAAGCAGAAGCAAATTTGACCGATGCGGATGCAGATGGAATGCCAGATTGCTATGAATCTACAAATTCAGAAACACCGGAAACTGTATTTTCCTTGGCGAATGGAGATACCTATTATTCTCTGAAGGATACAACAGACAGTGATGGAGATACCATTGCAGATGGGAAGGAAATTCTTTTCTCGACAGTAGGAGATGTCAATTGTGATGGTACAATTAGCGAGGATGATGTAACAGCATTACAAGCGTAGATTTGGTTCTGTTAAAAAGATTTGTTTTATTAGAAAGAGAGCTAAGCGATGTTTCTCTGACAGGGTACAGCTTCTTTTACTGTGTTTCTAATCCAATGTCGGAGGATACAGATGGAGACCTTGATTTTGATAACGCCGATCCAGATCCGCTGAGTTATCAGTTGAATGGATATTTTGCTCAGAAAATGGGGGAACTTCAAAAAGCAGCACAAGTCTTTTTTAACTGTGAACCTTCTAAAGAAAATTATAATGACGGATATAGTAATATGACAGATGTGTGGCTTAGCTTTTATTATATTCGACAATTTGAACCTTCGTATAATAGCGATAATTGGTTGAATGTTGGTGGATCACAGGAAGGATGGCAGAATAAATTCATATCATTTTTAGAAGAAAGAAAAGAGTATGCTTCTCTTGTTGACTACTTCAACACTACTGAAAGTATTTATGCAAATGCAGATGGAGAATTGGTTGATTTACATCATTTAGCAGCAACTATGACAGCACAGATTTTTAGAGGATTCTATAACACCAAGAGAACAAGAACGCTTGCAGGATGGGCTGGTGATATAAGACAGCTTATGAATTCAGCATATAATTTAACTTATCTTACGCATGATTTTTCAGATATCTTTGATGCTTTTTATAGCAGAATGGGAAATAATGCAGATTACTTTGGAACAGAAGATTTTTACGGAGATGTAGATGCGGTAAATCTGTTTACAATATTTGATGCAGCATATCCAGAAGAATACGCTGACGGAGTTAGCATTGAATCATTGATGAATGACTACTATGGATTTGGTTTAAATCATAGAGTCGATATGTTTTGTGTGAGTGATTCTATCTCTTATGATACCGTATGTGATTATACATTTGTAAATGGAATAGATGGGATATTTAAGAAAGAATATAATTTCAGTGATTTAGATCGAAAGAAATGTGCAAATGCTTTTATTCGGTATCTGAATACAAACTATCATCAGAGCATAGAAGAGGGTTCGCTTGACTAAGGAGGAATTTTTATGAAAAAACAACATTGGAAGGTCGGCTGTATTTGTACAGCACTCTGCATATTCACGGCAGCCATTCCGGCAATGCCGGCATTTGCAGATGATGAAACAGCTACAGAATCTACGACAGAGGCTGCAACGACAGAAGAAGCAATCGGAAGTGGTACTTGTGGAGAAAATCTTACATGGCGATTGGTGCCAGAGAAGAATTCACAGGGGCTTACAGAATATACGCTCTATATCGATGGCACAGGAGATATGGAGGACTACGATGCTTACGACCAGAGTACTACCATTGATTACCGGTTTGTAGAAATGGAGACTACGCCGTGGAAAAATCTAGATGAAACCATTCATAAAATCATCATTGCGGATGGCGTAACCAGCATTGGAAACTTTGCGTTTTGTGGAGCTATTTTGGGTGGCAGCGATGGAATCATTGTAGAACTTCCGGATAGCATTACCAGAATCGGCGATTATGCATTCATGAATGCTGGCAAGGGCTGGGGTTCTCGCAGTACACTGAAACTTTCTAAATTTCCAAAAAATCTAAAAACCATTGGAGAAGGGGCGTTTCTTTCTGTTACATTTGAAGATTCGCATTTGGTTCTTCCGGATGGCTTGGAATCGATTGGAGCAGTTGCTTTTTCAGATGAATACAGTGCGAAAGATTATGATGGTACTGATATTACCACTTCAGAGCCATTGCTGTCTGTAACCATTCCGAAAAATGTGACAGATATTGGAGAAAAAGCATTTGGAGCTTCTGTCAGTGCAACACTTCTAGCAAATGGAGAAGAAATTACAGGCTCCAGTGATTTGAAAACGAATGCATATTGTTCCATGTTCCGAACCGTGTGGGATACCGCTTCCTATTATACCAACAGTGATGATTTTACGGTCTATGGATACACTGGATCTACTGCAGAAACCTATGCGACAGAAAATGACTTTACATTTGTTGCTTTGGATGAAATAACAGGCGACTTGAATGCAAATGGTCAAATCAACCTGTTGGATGCGATTCTTTTGAATAAGTATCTTGCAAAGATTGTAACATTCAGCGACCAGCAGTTGAAGAATGCGGATTGTTACGCTGATGGACAAATCAATGATGAGGATACGAAAGCATTGATGCGGTATCTAATCTTTTTGATTGATACGTTGCCGGAAGAGTAGGGATAACTCAGCAGCATTACATTACACATGCATTTTGAACTTAAAAATGCGGAGCAGCTTTGGTTGTTCCGTATTTTTATATCAAGCAAAGATAATCCGGTGATTTGCACAAACTCGCCCTTGCATTTCATGCGAAAGTATGGTATACTATATTTAGAACCAACGGAAGGGAGGAACACCAATGCACGATACTGATAGCATTACGAAAGACTATATGAAAGACGCAGCGACTTTTGCTGACGCATTTAATTTCCTATTGTACAATGGCGAACCGGTAATTCAACCGGGACAGCTTCGAGAAATGGACACCACCATGTTAGCTCTGCCTTTTGGCGAAGACGGAGTAACTGTTCCGGAACAGAAGAGTCGAGATGTATTGAAGTTTTTAACTGCAAAAGCTGATGATAACGCAGCATACTGCATTCTTGGCATCAAGAACCAAACCGATGTGCATTATGCCATGCCGGTTCGGAATATGCTGTATGATTCCATGCAATATTCCAATCAAGTGGAGACGGCAAGGAAATCACACAAAGCAGGCGAAAAATTATGGGACACATGAGGAGTTTCTATCCGGCTTTCATAAAGACGATTATTTGCTGCCGGTGATTACGCTTGTGATTTATTTTGGAGCGGATAAATGGGACGCACCGAGAAGTATACGCAAGATGATGCTCGTTCGAGACGAACGAATTTTACAGTACACACCGGATTACAAAATCAATCTCATTGCACCGGAAGAATTGTCAGATACGGAACTGGAGAAGTTTCAGACGGAATTGTGTGAGCTGCTGAAATTCATCAAGTACTCTAAAGACAAGAAACGCTTAGAAGAAGTTGTTGCAGAAGATGCAGCGTTCAAGAACATTTCCAAACGGACGGCAGACGCCATCAACACGATTACGCATTCAGAATTGAAATTTCCAGAGGAAAAGGAGACGGTCGATATGTGTAAAGCCATTCAAGATATCCGAAAGGATGCGATTGCGGAAGGCAAAGCGGAAGGCAGAGCTGAGGGTAAGGCAGAAGGCAGGGCAGAAGGCGAAGCGATCGGCATGGCAAAACTAAAACAAGCCCTTGCAAACCTCATCGCCAGCGGCATGGAAGAATCCCAAGCAAGAAAAATTTTAGGGCTTTAGAAAATAAGTCGATAGCCACTGAATTTCTCGCAAAATCAGAAATTAAACTTAATTTTTGAAACCAATTTTCAAATACCAAACGATATCCCAAAATCGAGTGCCTCGCAAACGATAGCTCTATATATGTACAAACAATGTCCGGAAACAGCCTCCAGAAATCAAACGATACCTTTGCTTATCGTTTGCGATTAAGCTCTCAATTTTCGCTTTTCTAGACGATAGCAAATCTCTTGATTTTCAGCCGAAAAACAAAAAGCTTCGCAGAATTGCGGGATTTTCGGGCTTGATTTGTATCAAAATGAGAGTCCTTAGGCAATTGAAAATGCGTACTTCGAAAGAGTGCGAAAAGCCCGATATATCGCAGTTTAGCGGTATATCGGGCTTCTTTTTTTCAGAAAAGTTGGCGGGTTCAACATGAAAATGATGTTCTGTGATCGATATTGACAAGTGAAAAACACCCGTTCTTTCTTTACGAAAAAATTCGGGAATCCAGGAAAATGACATTTTGTTACAGAGATGACATCTCAGAAAATTGATTTTTCTATCAAAAAAGAATATACACACTTGAATTTTTCGACAGATTGTGGTATAATTATAGTAAATAAATTTTTCCCCTATGCAAAAGAAAATAAAATCAGAATGGAAATTGTCATAAGAGATAAATCGAAGGCTTTAAAATCAAACACTAGAAGGGAGGCTATTATGGCATCGCTAACACATGTTTGTATGTGGTCAAAAAAATGGGTGGAAACAAATAACAGCTGAAGAAGCTTCCGAATTACATCCTGAAGGAACTGTGTCTGCATATAGTGGGCTTTTTATGTGTGAGTTATGCGGACAATATGTATCATTGACTGCGAAAGGGAGATATAACTCTTATTTTCGCCATATATCAAATAAAAAAAGTAAAGATTGCCCAGACAAAATATCAGGAACAAGCTATATAGTTTCATATGATCCAAGTGAACATGAATTGCCAATTCGAATTATTATAAGCCAAAATAGAACTTTTCACTTTGAATTAGGACTTGTTCGTATTCCACAGGAACTATTAAGTGAGAATATGCAAATTAAAATAATACCTAATAATCGTTATTCTCAGCCACTTATATACTCAAGAGAACGATTAAATTCAGATAGTATTTCGTATGTTTCTCTCGGAGAAATACCATATTCCAAATATCACTTAGATATTATTGGAGTAGATAAAAGGATACAGGATTACTGGCCAAATGATATTACAGGAATAGATGTTTCAGGAACATTGTTTGAGAAAAATTCCGGGATAAGACTTCCATACGATTCTGATATCCAACTTAATGTTCCTTATTATTATTTGACAACGGATGGAAATTTAGATAAATACAGATATTCGAAAATCAATAATATTTCAGTTGAAAAAATCTGTAAAAGAAAATGTGGATTTTCATATTATTATTTATATGAAACAGTCGCTAATAGCATGAATGAGGCAGCTGCAAAGTTTTTCTTAGAACACCACTACCGATTGACCGAAAATCCGATTGCCATTCAGCCAATTTGGCCGCCATATGTAGAAAATAGATATGTGATGAAACATAATGAGAAGGATACATTTTTACATGTAAAAGGAAATGTCCAATTTATTAAAACTTTTCCACCCGTAAGTACATTTCCATTATGCAATCTTGATATGTCAAAATTATATGAATTAGAATTTCAAGATAGACAACAATTATTAATTTCTGCTGGACGAATCCATGCATTGCAATATACTTATTTTTGGAGAGAGCCAATTACTTATATACATGAAGAGCCTAAATTTTTAATTTCAGATATTTTTGGAAATATGATAGAATTCGGAGATTTAAATGAAATCCCTCCAAAAGGAATTTTGAGAATAAAAAGTAATTATGATGGAAAAGCTGTCATTCATAAAAATAATTTTATTATTAATAAAATAAAAGTAAATGCAAATCAACTAACCGAATTATATGATATTGCATTTGAAACCTATATTTCTTTTTATGTCGGTTTAGATTGTGTACGAAAAATTGCTGTTAAAAGGTTGAAAAAAGATACTCAAACGGAAGAAGCATATTTTTTTGAAGAAATTATTCATATGAGAGGAGCCTTCATTCCAATTCCGCATTCTTTGAAAAATATTGCAAGGGCATATCGTCATGACGCAGCTTTCTATCAATGGATTATGAAATGTATTCGAGAAGGAAAAATATGCGAACAAGCTTTTCGCAAATTACAAAAAGCATATTTGCAAAGAACTCAACAATGAAGGAGGCTTATAATGAACACAATCGATGTTTCTCAACTTTCTCAAGAAGTACGAATTGAAATTTGTGACCTTATGGGCGGTGATTTATTTAGAAAAAAGTTTATTGAAGATCCGGAAAAATTTACAAAAATAAAACCAGGATTTCGTGTAAAAAAATTGACAGAAGCACAAGCTTTAAATACAGCCAAGCGATATATGAACATATCAAATGCAAGAATAATTTATCATTATATAAATTCTTGGATTAAAGATACCTTGAACGAAATTAAAGACAAAGTATTTAATTTTGAAAAAGAAGGAAAGACAAAGGAAGAAGCATTTTGTTTAGCACTAATGGATTCTCCTTTTTCAAAACATATACCGCTATTTTTTAAAATTTATGATGGGGATATAACGGAAGATCAATTCCTCGAAACAATAAAAAGAATCGAGGAGAAAAAGCAACTGCATTTAGAATGTACTGCTGCGGAACAAAAAGCTACAGAATTAGAGGAGAAAAATTGCGAATTAGAAAAGACCATTACCGAATTGACAAAACAATTACAAATCGCACAGGATCAATTAGAGGGCAAAAAAAGTGAAAACAAATCGTATGCCACTACAATTAAGAAAAAAGATTTAGCGTATCATAGTGCAATGCAAAAAATTGAAGAATTAGAAAGAAAAATCACAGAACTAACCGAACAATTGCAAGACGTAAAATCCAGAAATGAATTAAACACCTCCGAGATTAGTGAAAAAGAACGACTGCTTCAATTTGAAGATAAACTTCCTGCGGATTTTTCAGTGTTAGACTCAGAGATAACCATATCTTTATGTAAAGTGTCCACAGATTATAGTGGGAATTGGTTACTAAGAAAAGCAGATATTGATGCACAAGGAAGATTGTCCATTTTTATAGAAGATAAATCACAACCACGTTACTTTTCTAATCGCAATAAATTATTTCAAAAGAATGGTCCAACAGAATCAGGAATCTATGCAGTTTGGAATTGGTCAACAAAACCCAATTATAGTGATCCAGAAAAAGACTATGTTTTGACGGATTTTGACCCCAGCATTTCACCAATTGAAATTATAACTTGTAATAATTGTACCATGTTTAATGATGTAATTGAAAAGCTTAAAGTGGGGCTAAAAATTGATACATGTAGCAATGGGGAGATATTTGCTAAATACAATAGAGTGATATTTGCCGTATATAAAGGGAAAGGAAAATATGAAGGTGTTTTATGTAAAGCACATGACCTTACCAGCAAAAATGGAATTGTAACATTTTCAAAATCGGCAATATGGATTCCAGTATATCAGTTTTCTTCCGAGCAAGTATTAAAATTAGACGATGACAAAATGTTTTATAGAACGGTATACGCAGGAATTCCTAATAATGTGATTCGTGTAAAAGATCCATTGAAAGTGATTCAATCCATTATTGTTGATTCTATATCATGGAAAAATTATAAGAGCAGATGTATTGCCAAAACAGAATATGACTGTTTTAAAGAGTTGATTGCATCGATTCCTTCTGAAAGTATCATCAAAAAGATAAAATTAGCCCTTCATTGTACGGATGCAGTTGCATCGGAGAAACTTGCAGAGTTTATTTCCAAGATTTCTAACTATGTAAATACGTCTTGTTTAGAAGACAAGGTTATCATTTCTGCATTAAATACAAATGATACTTTAATGAATCATGCTAAGGCATTGATTCAAGATGACTGGAAATTAGAGAATACAGAAATATTAAATCGTGCAATAGCAGAACAAAACGAGATAACGAAAAAGACAGAACTTGCAACAAAAGAATTGCAAACTTTAAAAGCAACTTACAAGGAATTAGAACAAAAGATAGAAGAATGTTCCTTTGAAATTGCAGAAAAAGAACAACTTGCAGTAGATGTTGAAGCTGCTGTCGCAGAAAGAATAAAACAAGCTCAATTGAAAGCGGCTGACTTTATTGCTAACATGGCTTTTGTTTCTGCACCAAAACTTGAAATTTCTACAACAGAACAAAACAATATTCCTGTTCCGGTAAATGAAACTTCCTATGAGATCGTTCATACAGAACCAGATTCTACAGAAATAGAAGAGTATCACAGCTGGAAAGACGTGATAGAGATTGTTAAATTCAATTTGGAAGAAACAGGTGTTTCTTCTCTTTATGTGTCTGGTTTAGCAACATATCTATGTGCCTGTTTTATTTTAAAAGAACCACTGATGATTGTGGGACCAAATGTCAAAAATATCGTAGAAGCTTTTCATGCTGCTTTGTGTGGCAGTGATCTGGGCGTTTTAAAATGTGAGGGTAACTTCACATACAGTGAATGGAACAAGATCGGAGAACATCAAGAACAAATTGTTTTGATTGAAAATTTGCTGGAAAAATCATGGATGGAAAAAATAACAGATGTTTTTTCTTCAAAAGATGTTATGTTTATGGCAATTCATCCTTTTGCAGAAGATGTTCAAGTAGAACCCAAAAGCATCTATAATTATATGCTGCCATTATTTACAGATTTTCTTGTGGAAAAGAAAGCTAAAAATAACTATTCTTATGGACACTTTGCAGATGATTTTTCTCAATATCAAGCAGGCTCTGTTATAAAACGAAAATGGGTTTCTAAATTACATGCGAGTCAGTTCGTGCAATCACGGCTCAATGAAGTTATTGCAATCATGTATGACTTGAACTCTGAAATAAAAAAAGAAGATGAATTTATATTTGGATTTTTGCAATATGCATATGCAACGTTAAATTATGAGGACATTATCAAAGCCATAGAAGATGAGAAAAATGCTTTTTCTAAAAAAATGAAAAAAGACATTCAATTGATATTAGGGGATATTTCATGAAAGAATACACGCAATTATTATTTAACATTGCAGAGAAATATCATATTTTGCGTGGCAAAACAGAATCTGAAGCGGAATGGAAAACAAGAATCATCTATACTATCTGTGGTTTAATGGGATATGTTTCTCTATGGGATGAACTGAGCGAAGAACCGATTTCTATTACACATTTGAAACGACGAATTTGTGCTATTGAAAATAGTTACTTAGAATTGTTTCCTGATGTATCTTATTGCTTTCCATATTCGAAAAATATGCTTCAAGAAGATAAAGATGAACTTGCAAATGAAATTGAAGATATTTTTCTAAAAAGCGGTATCATTTATCATTGTCCAAATAGAATTCTTCCTGCAAAGAAAACTTGTGCACAGGTAGAGAATATTCAATTTTATCGCGGGATTTGTATAGATGATATTCAATCTATATCTGGAATAGGATTTTATAGTGTAGATGCGGATTGCAGTTCATCGATCCTTATAACAGAAATGTTTGATCTGTGTCAAAAGCCTTTGGTTGAATATTGGAATGAAATTGTTGACCATGCTAATTGGAGCTATACAAAAGAATTTCAGCCACAAACAGAATTTTTGAAAATGGAAGAGTCATTTAGACAAGGGTATTGGGTAGGAAAGCCTTATCGAAATGGAATGATTTCTTTATTAAGAACAGGAATGAAAGGCTCTAAATTGTATTATCTCTATAAATACAACAATAATACTCTTCAAATAAGCCCACTGCCGACATGGCTTGTTGCAGGGCATGAATATCGAGCGATATCTTGTGCTTGCTTATGTTCAGCAGGAATGCTTCCACCAATCAGATATTCTATTGATGGATCATTGGTTCATGTTAAATTGAATTACCTATTACCGTTGTCAGAATTGTACTGGTTAAAGCTATATAGCTGGCCGGAAACGTGTATCAAGTTTCCATGTGATTTCAAACGAAAATGTACATTAGAAATATTTGCAGCATTGAAAAAAATACTATCTGCAAAAGGATATCTATTTATTGAGGAGTAAACAAGATGGCAAATGGTGCGAATTTTATTCATAAGCAACTTAGAAATGAATTGGAAAACTATATAAAAACGCAATATTTCAGCAAATCACCCATTTTGCTTTCTGCGTTGAGTGACATTATTGATAAAGAAGGAGTTCTATATCAAAAACCCTTTATTGAATCTTCTCCAGCATATGTTTCTGTAAAAAATGGTCTGCAAAACGCAAACATAGCAGATTGGCTGAAAAAATATTTTTTAGAGTTAGCAAATGCAGGACTTGGCGTTTTTCCTGCTCCTTTTACACATCAGATAAAAGCTTTAGAGGCAGCAGTTGCGGGAAAAGATTTATTTGTATCAACAGGAACTGGTTCCGGAAAAACGGAATGTTTTATGTGGCCGCTTCTTGCAAAGTTGGCGATAGAAGCACGTAATTCAAAACAATCATGGTCTATGAGAGGAATACGAACGATAATTCTCTATCCAATGAATGCTCTTGTCTCAGATCAAATTAGTCGATTGAGGAGAATGATTGGAGATCCTGAAAATAAATTTCCTTCTATTTTCAGAGATGTATGTGGAAATGATGTAAGAAGACCACAGTTTGGAATGTATACAGGACGCACGCCTTACCCCGGTGAAGAACCAATTGCCAAATATGATAAGGCTTTGGGAAAGACACTGTCCAAGATTTCATTTCCTCAGAAAGATTCAGAACCAGAGTTTGTGCAAAAATTGCTTCATGAAGGAAAAATCCCTGCAAAATCAGATATGGGAGCTTTTTTAGAAAGGCTTCATGAGAGTCGTCATATTCCGAACGAAGAAGATGCTGAATTAATTACACGATTTGAAATGCAGCAATTTTGCCCTGATATTCTGATTACAAACTATTCTATGCTGGAATATATGTTGCTTCGTCCGAGAGAAAGAAAAATATGGACAGACACAAAGACATGGTTGAATTCTGATGCAAGCAACAAGTTGCTCTTCGTAATTGATGAAGCACATATGTATAAAGGTTCTGCAGGCGGTGAAGTTGCTCTATTGATTCGAAGGCTATTTCATAAGCTAAATATTCCTCGAAATCGTATACAATTTATTCTAACAACTGCAAGTATGCCAAACCGTGATCAAAAAGATTTTGATGCAGTTTTACAGTTTGCAAATGATCTGACTGCTTCTGATACCAAGACAGAATTTGTATATCTGACAGGCGAACAAGAATCTATTACAGGTCAGTTGAAGTTTGACATTTCCATCAGCCATTTGCTATCTTTTAGTCCAGATGATTTTGAAGGTGAAAAAGAAAAAAAGTTACCTGCACTTCAATCATTTTGGCATAAGATCGAAGGATTTGATACAAGTCTTAAATCACTGGAACAAATTTATAACTGGATGTATCATAATCTTGTTCATTATCGTCCTTTTTATCGATTAATGGAAATGTGTAGAGGAAATGCAGCTTCACTTGAAGAATTGGCAAAGCAGATATTTCCAGATAATTCTAAAGAAGATGCTTTAAATGCAATCAGCGTGTTATTGTCAATTGCACCCTTAGCGAAAAATAAAAACGGTGCAGTACTTTTTCCCGCAAGAATGCATATGCTCTTTCGTGGAATTAATGGCGTGTATGCATGTACAAACCCAGAGTGTCCACATTCACATACAGATGGTACGCTATCATTGGGAGAAATTTTTATATCGGATAGCAACTTGACTTGCCCACATTGCAATAGTGTCGTTTATGAATTGTGGAATGATCGTAGATGTGGTGCACTATTTTTTAAGGGGTATATCCTTGAAAAAGATAGAACATTTCAAAATCCTGTTTACTTGTGGCACTATTCAGGTCAGCTGCTGGATAATGCCATGAAAGAAATTCATTTATTCATTCCAACTTCTGATTTTCAATTGCCACGAAAACAAGGTAAGTATGCAATCAAGCCTTGTTATTTGGATACAAAAAGTGGATTTATTAATTTTAAAGACGATTCTAATGCAAACAATGAAGGCATACGAAAATTATACTATTGCGATTTCTCTGCAAAAGGACGACCACAGGTAATTACTTTTTCGGTTTGTCCACATTGTCGACATATGCTTTCCTCTGCACAATTAACTTCATTTAGTACACGAGGCAATCAATCTTTCTTTAGTTTGATAAAAGCACAGTTTCAGCTTCAACCGGCTGTATCTGGAAAAGATAAGGATTTAAAGCAATTTCCAAATCAGGGTAGAAAGGTATTACTGTTTTCTGATAGTCGGCAACGGGCAGCAAAATTGGCAAGAGATATGTCAGATATTTCAAACTTATCAGCAGAAAGACAGTTATTTGTCCTTGCAGTTGACCAGATGGAGAAACAAACTACTGAGCAAACGATGAATAACATCTATGACTTTTTTTGCCTTGCAGCAGCACATGCACATGTGCAAATTAGCGATTGGAAAGAGTTAAAAGATGATTGTGAAACCGCACTTAAAAATGAACAACGCTGCAAAAGAAGAGGACAACCATATACGCCAAGATTTACAATGGAAAATGCATCTACACAAATGCAGAAGGTTTTTTTGCGTTTGTATTCAGGTGGATATAACACATTGTATGATATAGCGATTAGCTGGATAGAACCAACAGATCAAGCTCTGTTTGATGCGATGGATTCATTAGAAGAAAATGATATTTTGATCGATGATACAGATTTTCTTGAGTTTTTTAATGCATGGATGCTATCGATTTGTGATGCGAGTACGGCGATTGGGCATACGATTTTAGATGAAATTCGATTAGAAGTAAGGAAAAATTACAATGGTTATGGGCTTGAAGAGGATTGGAGCTTTTCAAAAAATATTTATGAGATTATGGGGTGGAATAAAAATTCAGAAGAAGCGTTGATTTGGAAAAGAATTTTAAGTGAAACATTTCTTGATTCTGCAAAGAAAGAAAATGGAAAATTATACGTAGACTTATCTCGTATCAAACCCAGATATCATGAAACTCACATATGGTATCAATGTGACCAGTGTTCCGAACACACGCCTTATTTGTTAAAGAAAAGATGTCCATGCTGCGGAAGTTATCGTGTTCATGCAATGACAGAATTAGATTATAAGGCATTAGATTTTTGGAGAGAGCCCATTGCAAATGCTCTTCAAGGAAATCCTATTTTTGTTATGGATACAGAAGAACATACTGCACAACTTTCTCATAAAGATCAGAGAGACGACTTTTGGAGCAGAACTGAAAAATACGAACTTCGATTTCAAGATATTATTCAGAACAAGGAACCTCCAATTGACATATTGAGTAGTACAACCACGATGGAAGTTGGTATCGATATTGGTTCTTTGGTTGCTGTTGGATTGAGAAATATTCCGCCTATGCGTGAGAATTATCAGCAGCGAGCAGGTCGTGCAGGTAGACGTGGCTCCAGTTTGTCAACAATTGTTACTTTTTGCGAAAATAGTCCGCATGATGTGCTATATTTTAATCATCCAGAAACGATGCTTAGAGGAGAGCCAAGAAAGCCATGGATTGATATTTCAAGTGAAAAATTATTGCAACGTCATTTGACAATGGTAATTATTCAAGAGTATTTGTCGATTCATAAAAAGAGTTTAGATACTGTTTCAGCAGTTTCGTTTTTAGAAGAGCATGTAGATGAATTTTGTCAATATATTGAAAAGTATTCTATGCAAGAACAGACGGCGTTGTTTCCAATTGAATCGAAATTTGACTATAGGGCTTTTGTTTTTCAGTTGAAAAAGTCGCTACAAGATTTGAAAGAAAAATGTAATGCACATCCTGAATTGTTTGGAGTAAAAGAATATAGGACAGAAGAAAATGCCAAAAGTTTATTAGATGCTTTTTATGAGGAAGGAATAATTCCTACCTATGCATTTCCTAAAAATGTTGTCAGTACATACATATTGGATTCTGATAATAAAATTCAATATGAAGTAGAACGAGGACTCGATATTGCTATTGGTGAATATGCTCCTGGTAGAGCAATAGTAGTAGATAAGCAAACTTATCAGATCGGTGGTTTGTATTACCCGGGAAGTGAACGAAAACGTGGTCAATTGCAAACGCCCGCTCGTTCTTATACAGAAGATCCAAATTATATGAAGCAAATCATTAAATGCCCGAGATGTGAGTGGTTTGGATTAAAAGAAGATCAAACTAAAACATGTCCTTTTTGTGGTGCAAAAAATTTAGAAGCCAGTCGAAATATGTTACGTCCATGGGGATTTGCTCCTAAAAATGCAACAGAAATTTCACCTGCACAGTTAAGTGAAGAGTACACTGCGGTACAACAACCTTTATATTCGACATTACCAGAATCAGAAGAGATGAAATCAATCGGCAAATGCAAAAATATTAGACTCGCTTCTCGAACAAATCAGCGTATTATTATGATGAATCGAGGAGTCGGCGATAAAGGATTTATGGTGTGTAAAGATTGTGGAGCCTCTATGCCTGGTGAAGATGGAAAAGTTCTTCGTGATATACAAAGACCTTATCAGTCAAAGTATCTTCGAACAAAATGTCGTCATTTTAATGCAGTAAATGTAAATTTAGGATACGACTTTGTTACAGATATGTTAGTACTTGAATTTTCATTAGATAACACAATTATTGAAACACAAATTGAACGAAATCTATGGTTAAATCGAGCAGCACAATCTCTCGCGGAAGCACTTCGATTAACGGCAAGTAAAAAACTGGATGTAGAATTCACAGAATTGGTAACAGGTTATCGTTTAAGAAATGGCTCTGAATATTCTTATGTAGATATTTATTTGTATGATAGTCTTTCCAGTGGAGCAGGATATGCTGTGAGCGTAGCAGAAGACATAGAAGTATTGTTGGAAGATATGAAAGTGATTTTAACTTCATGCAACTGCCACACTGCGTGCTCCAATTGCTTAAAACATTACCGAAATCAATATGTTCATGGATTGTTAGATCGATTTGCAGCAATGGAATTATTAAATTGGGGCATGCATGGAGAAGCTGCACGTCCTATAGAAATAACAGAGCAAACAAAAATGGTACAATCTTTATCTGAGGTTTTGAAGGAAATGGGTTGCTTTATTTTCGCAGATGAGAAACTATATGTAGAATATCAAAACAAGAAAAAAGAACTTGTTGTTTATCCTGCAATGTTAGCAGAACCTCATGAAAAAAATGTTATTTTTGTAAGTGATGCCTATATAAAATATGCAAAACCGTATGCTGTCCAAAAAATACTGGATTGTTTTTAATTAGAATCATGATAGTCGTCAATCGAAAAATAATCTGTTATCGCTCTACACGAGCAGTGGCACTGACGTACAGTCCGATTGCATCGAGCAATGCCCCTGTTCCTCACTAAAAGTTCGTCACAGAGTCACTCTCTACCGAGAGAGCTTTATTTGTAAGATATTATTTTAGAATAAAACAGGATACATTTATAAACTCAGCATTTTCCCAAAAATTATCGAAGAATTGACTGTAGAAAAAAGAAGTAAAAAATGAACACCAACTGCAAAAGTAATCGTATTCAATTGGTTTCGGAATAGAAACCATCTCAAGAATGCGTACTGTCCGGCGGGAGAAATTTCTGCTATGTACTGAATCTCGAAAAAATATTCGGGAATTCAGGTGCTACTATAGCAAGCAAGTCAGCATACTCCCTCCAAATATTTTCGGGAATTCGGAAATAAGCGAAAGCGGGTAAGTCACAAAAACGTGGCTTACCCGCTTTTTATGGTATGATCTGTTTCTTCAGAAAATTTCGTCCTTCCGGTGTATCTTTGATGAATATCAAAGGTGTATCATATACGGAATCGGTAATTTTCCGATTCCTGTTGATTTTTCCGTTGCTGTCTATGTAATACAATTTGTTGTATTGTGGAATGATAGCCAGGATCACATCTGCATTTTTTCGTTTGATGAACCTGTATAAGTGAGAAATCATATTGAATCTGCTCCAGGATGTAACTTTCTTTTTTGTACTCCACATATTTCCTGCAAGAGCATCCAATGCTTCTTTTAGCGGAAGCTCTACTTTACAGGTAATTACAGGATTGTCATATATGGAAATTGTGTATTGTTCAGAAATAATGATCTCGATCTCATCAGCATCAGAGAAATGATTGTAAAGTTGTACGATTCGACTTGCAGCAGTTGTTGTCATCCGTTCTCCCTTCTGAAAAAGCTTATTTTTCGAAAGAGTGTCAATCAGAATTTTTCGAATATGTTCGTATCCGGGAAAAGCCACATTTTTGTAACGAAGGGATTCAGATGCTTTTGCAATGATATCTGCATAAACCGTTTCTAATGAATAAACAGAAAGGTTTTCATTCCGATGATCGTAAAAATAGTTTGCAATGATGAATAGAATCAACTTTTTATTGAACTTCGGTTTTCTTCCCCTTGCCATTATGACTTCCCCTTTTTAATGATTGAAAATAGGATTCAAGCTTTACTCTGGATGATTCATTTGCACAGAGAATGACTAGCGTATCCATATCAAAAGAAATAAATAGAATGTCATTTTTAAATTTCTCCTTTAACTTGTGAGAAAGGTGATAAAAATGCGAGCTTCGTTCTTCTGCGGTATTTTTGCTCTGTAACCGGATGAAAAGCCAGGAAGCATTATTGACAGCAGAAATCGTGCAGCTATCAGAAAGAAGTTGCAAAGTCATTTTATCGTACCATCCAACCAACCGGTAAAGGTCTGCTTGAATGTTACGCTTGGTATTGGGAATTGAAAGCATTGAACGCATTTTTTGGACATATATTCGCTTTGTGGGGATAGCCTTGCCCTTTTGTTTATAATCTTTTTCCAATATCTGGTACATTTTTGAAAGAAACGTCGGAACTGCTTCCTTGTTTTTAATGCATTCTGAAATGAGCTGTTCGGTATCAGAATAGATTTTATCCCAGTTGTACTTTGAACCAGCCATAAATTCTCCATAAAACAATCGCTATCAGCGGCTCTCTATTTGTGCAATTATACGAATTTTTTTATGAAAATGTTTTTTTTCGAGAAAAATTAGAGCAGATGCAACTGATTGATATCTAATCCGGTTTTTCTCTTTTTACAAATTAGTTGAGTAAGATAAACGCTATTTCATATGTTATTATACCACTTATTGCAAAAAGTCAACCCTTGAAATCCAATTTTGTATGTGGCATAATGAGGACACAAATCGAAGGAATGCATGATTCCAGAGATTTTTATAAGGCAGCAACCTGCAATCTACGAAGAAACTTGAAAAGTAAACTATATTTAAACGCGTACAGCTGCAGACACTGTCATCTGAATTTTACTCCAGCCTCCTTAGTGAGGCAGAAAGGAAATCAATATGGAAAATACAACTGGTGTCAAGCATATTGACACCACAACAGGCTTTACACCAATGCAATTCGCATCCGCTTCTAACTATGCACTCAGTTTGATAGCGGTAGGAAAATCCTGCCGCACCAGACTTGCCCCCGATGTTTATCAGGCATTGGGAAAGCCGGAGCGTGTGGACATTGCAGCAAAGGAAAAACTGATTTTGGTCACGTCTCATCCTGATGGTTCAGGAATGTACCAAGTAAAAAAAGGCAGACTGCTTTACAACACACAACTGTCTGCAGCAATCCGGGAACTTGCAGGAATTGAAAAAAACTTTCAAGGATCTACCCATTGCGGAACTGTATTGCAGACAGAAACATCCGAAAATAATGCCATTGAAGTTGTCATTCAGTTATGATGCAGAAACAAGTAATTTTAGAAGAAAGAGGGATTCACTATGAAATTAACAAGAAATTTTATTGCAGAACAGGCGAAGAAAAAGCAGGCAGACCGCTGGACACTTGCCATTAAAGACGGCAGGCATGAAGGCACACTCAAGTCTGTAACAGTAGACGAGAAAAATAACAGATGCAGAATGTTGATCAAACCAGACGATGAATTCATGTTATATCGCCCATCTATCGATCTTGCAGATTTTTACACAGAGCCATTGTGCAGAGTGTTTGAACCATTTTATGACGATGCTGGTAACTTAGATCTGGATGACATCAGCAATAGCAGAATCATTTTTGAAACCACCACCAACACAAATAAGGATGAAGTAAAGTTTTCAAATATCACTGCATTTGATTACATTTTTGAAGAATAAAAATGAATAATCAGCAAACAGCAGAGAACATTTCTCTGCTGTTTGCCATCTTAAGAAAGGAAAATCCTATGGCACTCCTACATCACAATTTTACGCTCAATCAAATAGAACACACAGGTACAGCTGGTCAGTCGGAGGAAATACCAGATCTACTTCCCCAGTCCAATTTTTCCATTAGTCGTGCTGCACCCCCTCTGTTAGGGGGAAAACCATCCAAAAAGAGAAGACTTCCTGTAAAGGCAACTCCTATAGCAGAGGATCGATTGTTGATTGCAAAAGCAACAGAATGTGTATCCATTTCAGATATCACCATTGACATGTTCGGAAAGATCGATTTATCAGAAGATGCAATGCAGGCGTTTCGTAAAACAGCAGTTTATGCCCAGATTCGTACAGATAAAGGCGGAATTGCTCCGATCGCAGTCAATGTTGTTGGGAACTGTATTGCGATGGAAGGAAAGGGACAATCTCTTTCCTGGCTTTCATCGGTTTTCACCTTTGTCAGAAAGGTGAAAGCGAAAAATGGTGAGGTTTATGCAGACATTCGCATTGCCGATGATTTAGATGAAACAATTGTACGGGTGCCGGTTTCTGCTTTTCATACAGACAGCATCAAAAAGCTAACACAATACGGTATTCTGTACGCTCCCGGAGCAGAACTGCCCCTCAGTACTTACTGTCAGCAGGAAATTACAAAACTTCCCACAGAAGCTGCAGAGCAGAATTTAGGATTGATTTATCAAAAGAATCAGTTCAAATTTCTGGGCTATGATACTGGAATTCTGACAACTAAAAACAGCTATGATGGTATAGAAGCATATACTAAGGCTCTGAATTACTTGATTGCAGACAGTATTCCAATACAATATGTTCTGGCAGTTTCCATGGGAGCAACCGTTATGACTGCTCTGAAATGGTATTACAACCTAGATTTACACTCTTATTGCGTGAATTTAGTTGGGCCGTCCAGTACAGGCAAGACAATTACCTCGAAGCTAGCTGCTTCTATGTGGGGAAATCCCAATGACAAAAAGATGTTCACTGCAATGATGGCAACGAACAACGCTATGTATAAAATGCTGGACGGCAGAATGGGCGTTCCAATCTTTCTGGATGAATGTGGCGTTTCCGGCAATGTGAAAACAGATGAATTCGGCTATCAGATTTATGAAGAACGTGAGAAGCACAGGCTAAACGCAGATTGTACCGAGCGTGTTTCCGGCACCTGGTCCACCATTCCCATTATGACCGGCGAGGAGCATTTTCACAACAGCAGAAGATCTCAGAACGGTGGACTTGCGGTCAGGATTCACAATGCAGATAATCTAGTGTATACGACAAGCAGAGAACATGCTGATGCGATCAGCCAGTTTTTTTCTGAAAACTACGGTGTACTGGGCAAAGTTTATGTAAAACAGATCATTGCAGACATCGACAATTTACAGAACCAATACGAGACTGCTAGAAAACAAATGCGTGATCGGACTGCTGTCAACAAGAACAAGTATACAGAACGGCTGGTCAATTCTTATGCTCTTACCTATACCGCAGCAGAACTTCTACAGGAGCTTGGCATAACAATCGATATTGATGGCATTGCAAAAATCATGACAGAGCAGAACAAAGCAATCAGCAGTGAATGCAACATTGCGGAGAATGCGATTGCCGCCATTGAAAGCTATGCTGCAAGTCATGGAGAAAGCTCTGAAATCATCCGTTATGGCTGTGATGGAAAAAAGCCAGTGACATCGGTTGCGATTACAGAAAACCTTGTCCAGAAAATCTTTGCAGATGCCGGATTTCAAGACATCAAGGTGACCATTCACGAAATTGATGAAGCGGGTCGTTTGATTAGACAGGGCAAGGGGGAACGCAACGGCAGAAAAAGCCGTCTAAGCTTCGATGGAATTTGCACCACTTGCTATCAGTTCCGTCTGATTGATTTGCTTCCATTATCTAAACCAGAAAAAAGAATCGATAAAAACGACTTTTTCCATTATTCGGAATAAGCAGAAAGGAATTCCTCATGAAAATCACTTCATTTACCATCAGAAGATCGGATGTAACCAAAGAAAACATACAGAACAGTAACTTCCCCTATGATTCCGTTGTGAACAACAACAATTCTTCTACTTCTGAGGAAATCACAGCAGCGGCAGCAGCCGTTCTGCTGAATCTGTACCAAACAGGGCAAAAGGAGAAGCTGAATGTATGACGCAAACAAAAAATTGACGGCAGTGGGCTATGGACGGGTATCCACTGACCGTCAGGCAGACGGTTTTTCTTTGACAAATCAAAAGAAATCAATTGTATCTGTTGCAGACAAATACGGATTTCAACTTTGCAAATACTTCTCAGATGATGGTTATTCCGGAACCAATACCAACCGTCCAGGTTACAAAAGCATGATGCGGTATCTCAAAGAAAATGAAATCGATGTGGTTCTGGTTTACAAGCTGGATCGTTTTCACCGCAATGAAACCAATCTATACAACGACATGAAGCTGTTTCAGGAGCGTGGTGTGCGGTTCATTGCCATCAATGACAGTATTGACACCAGCGATGAATCTACATCACTTTTGATGGCAGTACAGTCTGCCATTGCAGCAAATTTCAGCCGGAATCTGTCTAAGTTAAGCTGGGAAGGCTTATATGCAGCAGCACAAAATTGTCAGTTTACAGGTGGAAAACCACCTTATGGCTATACACTCGATCGGGATACGATGCAGCTTGTTCAGGATACGGCAACTGCACCTGCTGTCAAGAAAATGTTTGAATTGTATGCTAATGGTCATAGCAGCAATGATATATGTGCTTGGTTGAAAGAAAATGGCTATCAGACAGATCTGGGTAATGATTTTAAGCCCAACAGTTTGAATACAATTTTTCATAATGAGCGTTACTGCGGAATCTATACATGGAACAAGGCAACTTCTAAGGACGCTCTCGGCAAAAGAAATAGTCATCAGTATAAGAAAGATTATATGAAAATCGAAGGCGGCATACCGGCTATTGTTTCCAAAGAACTTTTTGCTGCTGTGCAACAAAGACTTAAAGAGAATGCAGCAAAGGCTTCCAATCAAAAAACAGCAAGATATTATCCGCTTACCGGATTTATGACCTGCGGCAAATGTGGAGCACCCATGTGCGGCGGTGTTAGTTATTCGAAAGGAAGACCCTATTACAAATATCATTGCAACGAAAAGTGCGGCAATAAGCCGATCCGGGCAGACTATGCTGAGATCTTTGTGATCCATGCGATCAATCAATGTCTTTTTTCAGAACCAAGTCGGGAATCACTTCGGGAGCAGTTGAACGCATATGCAGCTGACCAGTCCCGGGAAGCCAGTTCTGAGTATCACAAGCTGAAGTGCAAAATTGCCGGATTGGAGAAGTCTCAGGAAAACCTATTGCAGGCAATTGAAAAGGGCAATGCTAAGCGTGTTCTTACGCAAAGGTTGGAAAGAGTCAGCCAGAAAAAGGAACAAGCAGAATTGCAGCTTACCCATTTCAGTAGGGAGACACACATTTTTACAGATGAAGATCTGAATGCCTTGCAGAAACGATTCACAAGCTTTTTGCAGACCAGAAAAAGCATTTGCAATTCTGAATTTTTGAGGGCTGTGATTGACAAAATTGTAGTAGATGACGAAAACATCCATATCACACTCAAAAGTGGAATCGCCATTTCGAAATCTACGAAAAATAAAATGAAAGGATCGAACCTTATGAATGGATCTACAGAAAATCATCAGGATTATTGCGGCATCCTGATTTCCGCAGCAAACGCACAAAACCAAGGCAACATAAAATTGAAAATTGGAATTGAATGCGATCAAAACGTATGGGGCTACGATACGATTCTGGACATTGATGTTCCGGAAGAATTGTTTTTTGAAATCATGGCGGAAGCAGAAGCAGAGCCAGCAGATATTGCAGGGGCTCCGTTGACTGTTCGCTGCAGCCTCAATCAAACAAAGGAAATTACTGGAATTGAGAGCATTACTCTCGCAGATAACTATGGAGGAGATTACGATGAAGATTTTTGATGACCGGATTGTATTTGACAATGGGTATACCATTTCAACAGCGTATATACGCAATGAGAACGCTCTTACTACGTTAAGTGCGGTATACAGCTACAGCATCAGGCACAGGAACGACAAAAAAGAAGTGACTGTAAAAGATATGATCGAGCTTTATGAGCCGGGTGCATACAACAAGTTTCATTTGCATGAAAAGCTTCTTTCTGGTGCAGTTATCAGTAAGCTATATTCTGACGGCAAAATCAGCGGGTTAAAAAGAAGCACAAAAAAACGTGGAAACACCTGGCTTTATCACTGCTAAGGTTTCATAACCCGTATCAACCTTCAACCCTAAATATATATTATAATTCCGATAAGGTAACTTTCAGCCTTATCGGAATTTTTTGTTTTTGGAGGAATTTGAAATGGAAGAAGTACGAATTTGTGATTACTGTGGCATGGAACTTGCAGAGGATGAAGGCACATATGTAGATGAAGAGCTGCTCTGTGATGATTGTGTTGCTGACCTCTGCATCACATGCGATCACTGCGGTGAAATCATCTGGGCAACAGATTGCGTGACCGACGATAACAGCTTTTTGTGCCAGAGCTGTTTTGATGCACATTATCACCGCTGTGAATCCTGTGACCGAATCATATCGGATGACGACTGCTATTGGCACGATGATCTGCCATATTGCGAAAGCTGCTATGAGGATTTGGAGGATGAAATCGAAGATTACAGCTACAAACCTACGCCCATTTTCTATGGAGATGGAAAACGATATTTCGGCGTGGAATTGGAAGTCGATGACGGAGGCAAGGACAACGATAACGCCTATAGATTGAAAAGTATTGGAAATGCACAGCTTGAAACCATCTACATCAAGTCAGATGGCAGTTTGGACGATGGATTTGAAATCGTTTCTCACCCCATGACTTTGGATTACCATATAGAAGAAATGAACTGGAAAGAAATTTTTCGAGAGGCAGTTTCCATGGGCTATCGTTCCCATCAGACCAGTACTTGTGGTTTGCACGTTCACGTCAATCGAAACGCTTTTGGTGACAACCAGGCAGAACAAGAAGATGTCATTAGCCGGATTTTGTTCTTTGTGGAAAAACACTGGAACGAATTGTTCACGTTCAGCAGACGCAGTAGCTACAACATGAGTCGCTGGAGTGCAAGATTTGGTTTCGAGAAGACTGGGAAACAAATTTTAGAGAAAGCGAAGAATGGTTGCAATGGCAGATATGTTGCAGTCAATCTCAATAACTACCATACCATTGAGTTTCGCTTGTTTCGAGGCACGCTCAAATACAATACTTTCATCGCCACATTGCAGATGGTCAATCACATTTGCGATGTGGCAATTTCTTTCTCTGAAGAAGGAATCGATGCCATGAGTTGGTCGGAATTTGTGAGTTCCATCGAAGAGCCGGAACTGATTCAATATTTGAAAGAGAGAA
>ERZ773190.894-NODE-894-length-31295-cov-3.185243_pt1 | contig 31295 bp, 30 predicted proteins | sample MGYA00511111_ERZ773190 | MGnify/ENA primary metagenome ERZ773190 (study PRJEB29015, sample SAMEA2737777) | human gut metagenome | biome: human gut; feature: human-associated habitat; material: faeces | place: China | collected 2012 ... | reverse complement strand
TCGGCACATCATAATGTTTACATTTATTTGTAAATTTCTTTTTTGTATTGTCAGAAGCATCTTCTGGAATAATAACCAACTTAGCTTCTTTTTTCTGAATTGCTTTCTCTACTGTATCTTCACCTGTTTTCATTTTGCCAGCTCTCTGACAAAGTGACAATAGAGAAAGTATCTGTCTATTCATTTATATTCTCCAACTGCATTTTTAACTCTTCATAAACGCTCTGGGGAACAGAGGTTTTGAATGACCTATCAAGTCCCTTAGATTTACACACCTTGTTAAGACATTCTGCATTTGGGCATACATATGCACCTCTGCCCGGCTTTTTACCTGTAGGGTCAAGAGAAATTTCGCCAGCATCATTTCTGACAACACGAATAAGTTCTTTCTTATTTTTCATTTCCTGACAACCTATACATTTTCTCAAAGGAATCTTTTTAGTAGCCATTTTTACACCTCCCCAAATTATTCTTCAGTTGTTTCTTCTTCGATTGTTTCTTCAACTTCACTATTATTGCCAATTTTGTCAAAATCTATAAAGTCTGTAGAACGAGCCTGAGATTCACTCTTAATATCAATCTTCCAACCAGTAAGTCTTGCAGCAAGTCTTACATTCTGACCTTCCTTACCAATGGCAAGTGAAAGCTGGTTATCAGGTACAACAACCTTAGCTGACTTTTCATCTTCATTTTCATCAATTTCAACGGCAACAACATTAGCTGGTCTTAAAGCAGCAGCAATAAATTCTGCTGGGTCTTCACTCCAAGGGATAATGTCAATCTTTTCGCCCTTGAGTTCGTTAACAATTACATCAACTCTTGAACCGTTCTGACCTACACAAGCACCTACTGCATCAACATTTTCGCTGTTTGAGTAAACTGCCATTTTAGTTCTTGAACCAGCTTCTCTTGAAATACCCTTAATTTCAACTGTACCGTCAAAAATTTCTGGACATTCAAGTTCAAAAAGTCTTTTTACAAGTTCATAGTGTGTTCTTGAAACAGTAACCTGTGGTCCTTTTGTTGCAAGTGAAACTTTAAGGATATAAACCTTTAATCTATCGTTAAACTTGTAAGTTTCTCCTGGAAGCTGTTCTGTCATAGGAAGAATAGCATCAGTCTTGCCAAGATTTACAATAATGTTGCCCTTGCCGTCTGTTCTCTGAACAATAGCTGTTTCAACTTCCTTTTCCTTTGCAGAAAATTCGTTGTACATTTTTTCTCTTTCAGCTTCTCTGAACTTCTGAACAACAACCTGCTTTGCTGTCTGAGCAGAAATTCTACCAAAATTCTTAGGAGTAATTTCAAAATCAACAAAATCACCTAATTCATACATAGGATTGATTTCCTGTGCATCTTCAAGAGAAACCTCTAAGAAAGCATCGTATACATCTTCAACAACTTCCTTCTGAGCGAAAACCTTGATTTCGCCAGTTTCTCTGTTCATATCAACCTTGATATTCTGAGAAGTACCATAGTTCTTCTTGCAAGCTGTAACAAGAGATGTTTCAATAGCTTCAAAAATTGTTTCCTTTGGTATACCTTTTTCTTTTTCAATTATTTCCAAAGAGTCTAAAAGTTCTTTGCAATCCATTTAAAATATCCTCCTTAAATTATAATATAACTGCTAATCTTGTAGTAGCAATGTCCTTACGGTTAAATGCTAATGTACGGTTATCTTCAGTTATGATAGTAACATTGTCATTTTCATCAAGGCCCTGTAAAGTACCTTGGAATTCCTTTACACCATCTACAGCCTTGAAAAGCTTTACATCAACAATTCTGCCCTTATACTTAACATATTCGTGGTCACGCTTTAATACTCTATCAAGTCCCGGAGAACTTACTTCAAGTATATAAGCCTGTTCAGTCATATCATCGTCAAGCTGAGCATCAAGCTCTCGGCTAACATCTACACATTCATCAATGCCGACGCCACCTTCTTTGTCAATATATAATCTCAAGTACCAAGAAGCACCTTCCTTTACATATTCAACATCAACAAATTCAAGACCCTTTTTCTCAAGAATAGGTACAGCTAATTTTTCAACAAGTTTAACTATTTCCTTTGCTTGCATTTAACCATCCTTTCAATGTAACTTTTTATTTTACATACAAAACGAGAGTGGGCGTAACCCACTCTCACACAAGACATCATTCAACTGGAGTAATTATAACATAATATACCATACAATGCAAGTAAAATTTATTTTCTTCCTATACCACATGGTAGAAACCCATCTTCACACAACATCTTTTTTTAATTTATATAACATCTTGCTAGCAAGTAAAGTATAAAAAACACCTTTTTTCATAATATAATACTGTAAATCACATTGGAGGTCTTATAAGTATGAAGAAACGCAGTCAGAAAACCTGTTCCAATTTTAAACCAATTTCATATTTACCTAATGATTTATCTACTGTAAGACAAAGCTGTTGTTATTGTGAATACTTTAATGATAAAAATTGTAGAAAAAGAATTTATGATGAATTGGAAGATGATGAATGAAAAAAGGGGCGAAAAAACTCGCCCCATAAACCACTATTTTGCCATTCTATAGATATTTGCTACATCTTCTGCATATAATTTTTTAACTTTACCAGCAAAGCCACCACAAGCTACAATACATTTTTCAGCCATTTCTTGTATCTGTTCTTCTGTAACATCAATTTCCAATTCCTTTATTGATGTTGGCATATTTATACTATGATAAAATGCTTCCATAGCTTCAATACCCTTTAAAGCTGTTGCGTCATCATTTTCCTGTGGTTCAACGCCCATTACATTAACAGCAAATTTTGCAAATCTGTCTACTCTTTCCTTATAAACATATCTTGCCCAACTTGCCCATATTGCTGCAAGTCCTGCACCATGAGCACAATCAAACATACCACCTAATTCGTGTTCCATTTTATGAGTTGCCCAATCTCCACCGTCAGTACCACAACCAGTAATACCGTTATGAGAAAGACTGCTTGCCCACATTACTTCTGCTCTTGACTCGTAATTATCAGGCTCTGTCATTAATATTACTGCGTGCTTTTTAACAGTTTTCATAAGACCCTCTGCTATACTATCAGTAATATCCATATTTTCACTTTGGTTAAAATATCTTTCCATTGTATGCATCATAATGTCAGCACAGCCACTAGAAGTCTGATAAGGAGGTAATGTCATTGTCAATTCTGGATTAAGAATTGCAAATTTGGCTCTACATACATCGCTATTGCAACCTCTCTTTATAAGACCTTCTTCCTTTGTAATTACAGATGAATTACTCATTTCACTTCCGGCTGCTGCAATAGTAAGCACACAACCTATAGGCATACAAGACTGAGGTGTTCTCTTTCTGTCATAGAAATCCCATACATCTCCACCGTTTGCTACACCATATCCAATAGCCTTTGATGAGTCAATTACTGAACCACCACCAACAGCAAGTATAAAGTCTACGCCCTCTTTTTTGCAAAGCTCTATACCCTCATAAACTAAACTTAATCTAGGATTAGGTACTACTCCACCAAGAGATACATAATCCACACCCTCTTTTTCAAGGCTATCTGTTATCCTATCAAGAAGTCCTGAACGCTTAGCACTTCCTCCACCATAATGAATAAGAACTTTCTTACAATTCTGTTCTTTTACAAGTTTTCCAACCTGTGCCTCTGCACCTTTTCCAAAAACAACTTTTGTAGGTGCATAATAAGTAAAATCATTTGCCATTATTAAGGCCCTCTTTCATAATTTATAAGTTAAATATAGCACATCAATTTCTATATTTCAAATAATAATTATACAGCTATAAAACTACAGTACAAAGCTACCATTATAGGCATTGTAATAATACTTGCAACAGTGGTCATTATATTTATAGCACCTGCATATTGTTCATTGTTTCCATACACCTGTGCCATTTGCGTAATTGATGATGCTGTTGGTGTTATAGTTGCAATAAATGTTACCAACAAAATCATAGCACCATTATCCATTACATTTGTTATACCTGTAAAATATATAATCAAAAACACAATAAAAGGGAAAAGTATCATTCTAAAAAATAAAACCAAATATATTCTGCCATTTGAAAATACTTTTTTAAGCTCTGCTCCTGCCATTATCATACCAGTAATAATCATACTAATTGGGGCAACAGTTCCACCTACAGATTTCAAAGTTCCTTGTAATACACTAGGAATATGAATTTTTGTAATAAACAATAAAATTCCAATAAATATAGCTATAAGATTTATGTTAGTATAAATCTTTTTTAATTCAAAGCCCTTTTCGTTACTTAGCATACTCTTACAATGAGTCCACAACAAAACCAACTGCACAGATACAAAAGCACTAGAATACAGCACCCATTCATCGCCTAAAACTGACATTACAACTGGTATTACCATATTAGCAGCATTTGAATACATAACAGATGCTTTTTCTACTGGATTAAAATTTAAAACCTTTCCCAATATTTTAATAAAAATCCAAGCAACAAAATGTATCACTATTGCTACTCCAACAGCCAAACCTAAACCTTTTAATTTTTCTGGTGTAAAATCAATTAAAAATGAATTTATAATTACACAAGGCATTATTAAGTAAAGACAGACCATTGATAAAACCTTACTGTCTTCAGATTTTACAATTTTCAATTTTACTAATGTATACCCCATTATTATCATTATAAAAAACTGGGCAATCTGCTTAAACAGTAAAAAACTTATTTCCATTATTTTCTCACCTACTTTCATTATTCTATTGTAAGTATACCACAACAAAAAAACCTTTCAAGCATATTTTCGTACACTTGAAAGGTTATATTTGTAAATTATTTTCCCCAAACTTCTTCTGCTATTTCTTTTACGAGAGCAAGCTTAGCCCATTGTTCTTCTTCTGTAAGTTTATTACCTATTTCGCAAGATGCAAAACCACATTGAGGACTAAGGTAAAGTCTATCAAGAGGAATATATTTTTCAGCTTCGTGAATACGGTTAATTATTGTCTGCTTATCTTCAAGTTCTGGAGTTTTAGAAGTAATTAAGCCAAGTACAACTTTCTTATCTCCTGTAACAGCCTTTAAAGGTTCAAAACCACCTGAGCGTTCATCATCAAATTCAAGATAATAAGCATTTACATTTTCTCTGCCAAATAATGGTTCAGCTACTGGGTCATATGCACCACTACTGAAATATGCTGAATGGTAGTTACCTCTACAAACATGAGTATTAATTACTAAATCTTCTGGCTTTCCTTCAATAGCGAGGTTGTTTACCTTTAAGAGTTTTTCTGTAATAGACTTTAAGTCTGCACCCTTGCCATAACGCTCCACACTACCTTCTGCTACAAGTACGCCCCAAGTACAATCATCAAACTGAATATTTCTACAGCCGGCATTGTATAAATCATTTATAACCTGATGATAGCCTTTTGCAATATCCTCAATTAATTCTTCATCTGTTGGATAAAACTTTCTTGTTGTTTCGATGTTTGTAGGAATAACCATCTGCTGGAAGAACTGTGCTGGAGCTGGAATAGTCTGCTTTGCCACAGTATTTTCATCTTCAAGATTTTTAACAAACTTGAAATGCTCAACAAATGGGTGGTTTTCGCCAGAGATTTTACCTGTAAGCCAAGTATCATCAATCAATGCTGCCTCACTACTAAAAGCTACACCCTTTTCAGTTTTCTTGTGAGCTACACCCTTAAATCCCCACATAAAATCTAAATGCCAAGTTGCTCTACGAAATTCGCCGTCAGTAATAACATGGTATCCTGCCTTTTTCTGCTTTTCTACAAGGTCAATAATAGCCTTGTCCTCAACTGCCTTTAATTCATCAGCAGTAATTTTGCCATTTTCAAAATCTGTTCTAGCCTGCTTTAATGCTGTAGGTCTTAAAAAGCTACCTACATAATCGTATCTAAATGGTGTGTTTAACTTTGTCATTTTTTATTTTCCTCCTAAAATTGTTTGTTGTTTCCATTTATAAATGTTTTATAAGCTTATTTGCATATATTATAACCATAGCAAACCAAATCTGTAAAATACATAAAAAAGTAGGTTTGATATAGTTTTAAACTATATCAAACCTACTTAACCAAAATCTATTTATCATTTTCTTTTTCTCTTTTGTTTAATTCATTCATATAACCCGCCGTAATAATACCAGTTGGTAATGCAACTATAGCTATACCCATAAAAGAGGAAATCATACTTATAACTTTGCCCATTTGACTTATTGGATAAATATCTCCATATCCTACAGTAGTCAATGTTACAACAGACAAATATATTGCATCAAAAAACGAATTAAAACTCTCTGGTTCTACTTGGAACATAATTAATGCAACCAGAAAAATATATCCTCCAGCTAATACACATACCGTAATCAAAGCCTGTCGTTCTCTTTGTACAACTGAAAGTATCATATTAAAACTTTTAGAATATCTTAGTAATCTTAAAGCCTTAAAAGCCTTGTTTAACCTTAACAGCCTAAACAATTTAAAACTTGAATTTAAAACTACAAGCGAAGGCAATATAGATAACAAATCAACTATACCATAAAATGTAAATGGATACTCTATAAAGGCCATTTTCTTCCTTTCACTATGTCTAAAATCCGCAGTTATCCAACGCAAAATGTAATCTACAATAAAAAGCAGGACTGTAATTTTTTCTATCCACATAAAAACAACACTACTGCTCTTAAAACATAAAGGAATTACACTTCCTAGAATGCAAAAAATCATTACCCTGTCATACAGCACACTTAATATATCTTCATTTCCGTCTACATCTATTATATTGTATATCTTTTCTCTCATATTTTTCACCCTTTTGCCCAATATCAAAACCATCTACTTTAATATTACTCTAAATATTCTTTAAAATCAAATTTTTTACAAAGAAAAAGCAAGACTAAAAACAGCCTTGCCCTGATACATTATTTATTCCAACTTTTCACATAAAATATATAAACTCTTATTAACACTTCCAATAATACTGTAGCATAAATTATCAAATAAAAAACCACTCTTGACAATTCACTAAAACCAAGTATTAAAAACATTAAATTAATAATAAACATTATAATTAAATTTACATAATTTATGCCACGACATATTTCTTTGTTTTTTTCATTATCTGATTTTTCTATTTTATATGTAGCATAATTCATAGGCAAACTGTAAATAAGTAAAATAAAGGCAATAACAGAAACTAATTCTACGGTTTTATATATTTCAAAGCCATTGTAAACAAAATTTTCAAGTATGAAACTTGCAATAAGAATTATCAAATCTATAGCCAAACCAAATTTAATTAGTAATTTCATTCTTATTCCCCCTACTTTCCAACAATTCAAAAGCAATAAAGCAATTTATAATCATTAAGTATGCAAAGCCGATTATTAAACTAAATATGCTTTTGCCATTTAATACATTTTCAGCTATTAAAAATATCAAATATAACTGATTTATTATAGTAATAAAATACCAAATCAATGCTATTTTAGCATTTCCTTTAACTTTAAAAATCTTGTAATAAAATACTTGAAATATAAAAGCAACTAAGATTATACATATTTGCCTGTATGAAAATTCAAAATCATCGACACCAAATAAATATAAAATTGAGCTAAAAAACACTAGCATTAACAATGCAAAATTTAAACAATACTTAATTAAATATTTTACAATTTTCATAAATTTCTCCTAAATATAAATTTTTATTAACTAAAATCTGTTGGTTCTGGTTCTTTATCATAATCAACCACATAGGGTTCTGCTACTTTTCTTCCATCATCATAAGCAAGCTCATCTATTACATATGGGCATAAGTACCACCTATCTTCCTTTGATAACTTGCTCAATTCTTTAACTAACTCCTCATCGTCTAGCTTTCTAAATTTCTCAAGAATTTTATCTAACATTTCTATACAAATAGGAGAATTTCCATCGAGTGTAGGGTCAACATTGGAAAACCAATTTTTTTTCAAAACATCCAATTCTCTTTCTATCATAAAATCACCCCTTTATGTACTCTTCCTGCTCTTTAATAGGATAAAATGTGTCTCCTTTTTCATTTTTTCTGTAAACAACTGCTACATTATCGCAATTATAAATTTGGCCTAAAAGTTTGCCATCATCATTTACTTTATCCATAATGAATTCAGATTTACCATTTTTAACCCTATACATCTCAGTTATAATTTTATCATCGTCCCAACTGTCAGGAAACCAAGTGTGTCCGCCATTTCTTTTTGTTTTTGTAGCAGATGTTGGAATACTTCCCCACTTAACACCATTGGAATATTCTCCCTCACAAATTTTAAACATTTTATTGTATATTTAATGTATATATGCCCATTTTATATAGAATAATTATTCATATTTAACTGTATTATTCCAAACTTTAAAAAATCTATTGTCATTTTATTGTCACTTGCAATTATTTGTTTATACTATTTTTTATTATAAAAGCGAAGCTCTCTTTAGCCTCTTTTACTATTGTTTGTAATTTTTTAATGAGTAATCTTTCTATTTTAAATATTTCAAATTATCAGGTAAATATATATTTTTCATTGAATAACAACCATAAAGAGCATTCGATCCAATCTTTTGTAAATCCTTAGAGATAACAAGATTATTCAATTTAAATCACCAGTAAAAAGCATCCCTCATAATTTCCGTTACTGTACTCGGTAATACAATTTGTGATATATTAGAACATTGATAAAACCCGCCTACTACTTTAACGCCATCTGGTATACTTACTTTTTTAAGGTTCTCACACTCCCAAAAACCTGAAGGATTTACCTCAAGGATACTTCTTGCCCAACGCTAATCACTTATATACCATTAATTAATCTGAGGAATATTTACTTCTAATACTGAATTATCTGCAACCTTAATCATATGATATTCGTCATCATACAATCTATATACACATTCATCAATTATGACATCATCTGATAACATTTTCATAATTTTGTCTACGCATTGTTCACTCATGTTATGAATTGCTAACAGTTTATCACGAGTTATCTTTCTACAGAGTCTATATCAATATAACCTGCACTAATTAAACACGTTTTCACTCTTGCAGACACATTTAAATCTGCAATTTTCATAAGCACACCATCTTTCAATCATTATCTTCATAAGTCTGTTCTTCATCAACTGCAAACTTGTATGCAGAAAGAATGTCTCTGATTCCTTTATCTGGATTTTGACGTTTCACATCTAAAATTTGAATAAAATCTCGTATCATTGTTCGTGGTGTAATAAATGACGTCTCTCTTTTCAGATATGCCAGCTTTACGAAATCAATCATTTCATCTTCTGTAATCACTTTCTCATACTCATACAACTGGGCATGTATTTCAGCAAGTTTTTCTAAAAGTACATACATTTCTTCTTTAGTCAGAGGAAGCACTTTTATAATCGGGGTCATCATATTTACGATACTCGGATCTTGATAAGAACCTGTAGACAAACGTGAACGCATTGCTTCATAACTAAAAATACCTTTTTTCTTATCATAAATGCTCTTTGGAATACCACCCATTATTATTCCAAGATACTCTGCCTTACCTTGAAGTGCAGCATTATACATCATTAAGATTTTTTCATAATTGTTCTGGCGTGTTATATCATTTGCAGTATTACAAATATATGCAAGTTCATCTATCAGAATAATGAACCCTCTATATCCTGCAAGTACAAAGAACTGCGACCACAGCATAATATAATCAAACCAGTTTCCATCCTCTACTATTGCATTTATTCCCAATTCTTTTTTTGCTTCCTGATTTGTCTTAAATTCACCCCTAAACCATCTAAGAACATTTTCTTGCCCCGTCATCTTTTCGTTAATATCCGAAGTTCTGCTTGCCTTCCAAAAAAGTCGCAAGCCCATTGTAAACTCATATCCATATGCTAAAGTTTGTAATTTTGCACAATCTTCCAACATAAGTGTTTCTGCTATACGTTCGATATTTGTTTCACCATACGGATTCTGAGTCATTTGAGTTGCAGCACGTGCGAACATGTTATTTACCCAAGATTCCAACACCTTTGTCAACGCTCTGCCTGACTGATTTGTCTTATTAGATACATTTGACATTAATTCTCGGTATGTAGCTAGTCCTTTTTTCTTCGTAGAATTACCTATCAACGCCATATCAGGAGATAAATCTGCCTCTGCAACAATAAAATCATTTTTTACACAATATTCTTTTATGGTCTGGAGCAAAAAAGTTTTTCCACTACCATAATCACCCACTACAAAGCGAAAAGTGGCTCCACCATCTTGAATAATTTCTGTATCGCGAAGAAGAGAATCAATTTCTTGCTCTCTTCCTACAGCAATATAACCCAATCCCTCTCGAGGAACAGTACCACCCCCAAGAGAGTTCATAATGTTTCTATATGTTTTTTTAGGTATATGTCTTTCCATATCAAAATACACCTCTTTTACGCATAATCCTTTGGTCTTCCGCAAACCTTGCATTTTTTACTAAATAACCCTTTGAATGAGCCACCACAATACTGGCAAACATTCATCTGTCTATAACGTTTCTTCTGTTGTTCAGCCTGCTGCTTAGCCTTAGCTACTTCTGCCTTTTGCAGTTCTTCTAATTTTCGTTCTTCCTCTGCTTTACGCTGATCTTCTTGCTGACGAGATTTTTCTATAGTCTTTCTCAGTTCCTCTTCCAACTTAAAGCTACGTTCCTCTTCTGCCTTTCTCAACTCTTCCTCTTTTTTTCTTTCGGCTTCAAGTTGCTGACGGGCAGCCCCTGTCTTTTTAAGTTCATCTTCTAAACGGAGTCTCTGTTCTTCGGCGCGCTTTTGTGCCTCAGCTGCTTTTGTACGTTCTGTTTCTTCCATCACTCGACGTGCTTCTACAACAAGGCGTTCTTCTTCAAGTCTCTGCCGCTCTGTCTCTGACTTTTTTAATTTATCTTCCAACTGAGCACTTTTTTCCTCGGCAAAACGACGCTGTTCTTCAATCATCAGATCCGCAGGATTCTTATCATAATAAGCATCATGCTGTTCTTTTAACTCTGCAAGATAATCTTCTTCAACATAAGGCAACATTTCATCCGAATTAATTACAGTTTCCTCATAGAAGTCCAAAGCTTTTTCATTGATGCGTTCCAAAATTATTTTATAATTTGGGAATGGAGAAACTAACTTCAAAAATGTTGCTACACTCTCTGGCTGATCTGCTACCAGAACATCCAGAACTCTTCTCTCCTCACTCTCTAAAATCATATAGAAGTATTCCTGTTCTTCTTGAATTATCTGTGGCTGTACCTGTGCACCAGTCTCACTTACCGATTCAGCTTCTTCTTGAAGCTCTTCCCATTCTTCACGTGCAACCAGTTTTTCCTGATTTTTGCGAAGAATATTTCTAATTTGTTCAAATTGATGGAAATCAAGTGTAAGATCATCCAAAGTAAGTTCTTCAATGGATTTTGTATCATTGATACTGCTCTCTTTAATCTCAGAAGGACGATTTACCCTTTTTACAAATTGATATTCCTTATAATCAAATGTAGTATTCTTAAAACACTCTTTAAAGAGATTAATCATTATACCATTCGCAGTAGTAAAATCTGTGTGTCTTGCTCTGCCATAGATTTCAAAATATCTAAGACATTTAATACCTGTGTATCATCCATCGTTGCTAATGGCTCATCCAAAAGCAAGAACTGCGGTGCATTCGGAGCCGCCATATGTAAAGCAAACATTACAGCCATTGCAATAGTAGATCTCTGCCCTGTGCTCATTTCATATGTTCTTACCTCCTGTTTATTTAAACCACGAACTGCATAAATTCCCTTATCATCGATATCTAACTTTTCAAACTCCCCAGAATGATGCATCCATTTAAAGAATTTGCTAATTTGTTGAATATTGCTACGAATCCCATTTTCTACAAATGAACTTAGAGAAGGCATTTTTTCAAAGGCTTGTACTGCTCTTGCACAACGTTCAACCATAGGCTCAGTTCTCTTAATTGTAGCCTTATACTCTTTCAACATCTGTCTTTCAAATACAATTGAGTTTTCAGATTCCAGACGTTCTACTTCTAATTCACTCTTGTCATACACTGTATGATATATAGATATCCAATCTTCTAGAATCTCTTCATCCTTTAATTCATATTTTGTTTTTAATGTTTCCAGTGCCTGCTCAATATTTCGATTCGTATCCACATCAAGTGCCTCTATCTGGGATTCTAAAGTATGTATCTCATTTCTAAGAAGTTCTTCTGCTTGCTCATTCTGTTGAATCTTCTTTTGCTGATCTGCAATAATGCCCTCTGATAATGCTAATTCATTTTGAATCTGCTGTAATCTACTCTGAAGAAATTCTGCATAAGTACCTTTCCCTACATTCTTATATTCTAAGTATGTAGAATCTGTGCTCGTATATTCCCTACATGCATTTATATTTCTAACAGAAAAGCCCTGATTATCAAGTGCTGTCTGTTGCTCAATAATTTCTTTTTTTCTTTTCTCTTTCTCAGTCCTAGATACCACATAGTCATACAATCTATTATAGTCCGATCCACATTTTTCTACCATTGGCACTACTATTTTCAGTTCCAACAGTTCTTTTTTCGCTTTATCAATCAATTGCTGGCGATCTAGAATTTTCTCCAATTCGATAATATTCATACCTAGTTTCTGAAGTTCACTAATTAACGCATCCATCTTATCATCAATAACTACAGCGCTATCAATGATATTAACCAATTGTTGTGTGCTATCGTACTCCTGACCGCAAAGAGGACATTTTGCATCGGTCACAAGAGTTTTACCGATTTTTCTAAGTTCAATTGCTTGCTGTTCTTTTTCACCAAATGCTTTTTTCTCTTCATTGTATCTATTTTCAATCTGACGTCTTTTTTCTTTAGTCTCGTTCAGTTCCTCCTCATACTTCTGTTTTTGTTCATCTGACAATTCTTCATAATCGTCAAGCTTTAAAAATTTAATAATGACAGGTTTCTGTTCAATTTTAGAAATATAATACAATTCCTTTTCAATCTGTGTTAATTCGCTTAGAAGATTATTTACTAATTCAATAGTCTCTTTATTGCTTAGCACATTTTGAACAATCGCCCAGTTATTAATATCTATATTAACACGATCTATCCTCTGCTGAATTTCAGTCTGCTTCTCACCTTCATCAAAAATCTTCTTTTTTATAATTCCATTTTCTTCTGTGAGCTTTGTGATTTTCTCAGATTTATCTTTGCGTTGTCTTGTATAAAGAAGATTCCTTTTCTTTGTCTCAGCTGTCTGCATAGCAATACTCTCAAAAGTCATATCTTCCAAGTTATGTGCAGATAATACATCCACATATTTACGAATTGATTTCATCTCTTCTAGAATCTTAGAATATCTATCAAATGCTCCCTTTGGTAAACATGAACAACAACGCATTTGCAGAGTAATAATTCCTTTTTCTATCTCTTCCGACTTAGAATTATCTGTTTTATTTGCAAGACTATCCTCATAGATCTGTGCCATACTCCGAGCTTCACTTAGTTCACTTCTCAGTTCTGTATATCGTTCGTTAAATGCTCTTTTAAATCTCTGCCATTTCTTCTCATGATCAACAACAGTTTCACCAAACATGAGATTTCCAAACATTGAAGCAAAGCTATCCTCACTGTTATCAGACTCATGAATAAACTTATAAGCTGCTTCTGAATCGAAAGCATTAAAACGATTAAAATTTTCATTCAGATTTGATTTCGTCCTTCCAATTGGAACACCATACCACACACGCTCTATTTCTTTATTATTCTTCTTTGAGAACCCAGGTGTAAATGTGTGCACTCCAGCCTCTGTATCATATACATGTAGCTTAGGATAACTATCAGTTGGCATTTTAACTTTAAAATCCTTCACTCGTCGCACTTCTGATGTAAGTGCATACTCAATAGCTTCCAATACTGATGTTTTTCCCGAACCATTCGCACCATAGAATAGATTAATCTGGCCGAATGTCATGTTCTTTTTATCAAAACAAAAATCTCTAAATCCAGTTGTATCCAGAGATTTAACCCACTTAATCTGCGGAACCTCAGAATGATTCATACTAGAATAATCATCATCCTGCACATAATCTGCATCAAATCGCTGACCAGACAAGTAATTCTCTACTTTCTTTGCTGCATAAGATTCGGTTAAACATGCTGTTAAATGTTCTTCTCTTAAAATATGATCCCACTCTTGTACCGGAGAGGCTGCCCCAATTTCTTCACTGGATGTTTTCACTATTCCATTAATAAACGTAATTGTTTCATCTTCAGAAAATACATACTTTCTTCCGTAAGTCTTGTTACTCTCAATAATCTGAATTGGAATATTGTCAGAATTATCATCTAAAATATAGACGATATATACCATCGCCTTGCTGTTATCTTGACGTATATCATCGTAATATAATTCCTTTTGAAACTTACTCCATTTATCCTCTTTATCAATGATTTCATTAATATGAGTTTTATTTTGATATACAATAATGTATTTTTCATCACTAAATTTTGCCTCACAAAAATGGCATTCGAATCCTTGAATATCCATATTCTTCAACTCACGAATACCTGTTTTCTTTACAATACGAGTAAAACCCTCTACTTCATTTTCTTTATGTATAATACTCACATGCTCTCTGCAAATATTCTTCATTGTTTCAACAGCATACATGTATTCTTCTTGAGTTCCGTTATCAAAAGTACTATTTATTTTACTATCCTTAATCAGCTCATCTATAACATCCAGTTCCACATCTGCATCCCAACCAATATCATCCAGATGTTTTTCATACAATGATTCAACAAATTCATCATATCCTGTCTGCTCATAAAGATTATACATAGAATTTGAATAACTATCTCTTATATGTAATTTATACGATAAAGCATTAAAAAAGCCTACATTAAGCAGAACTAAATAGTTGGAATACGAATTACTTTGATTCCAATATCTATTTAGCATATTTGAACAACACTTAAATAAAGTTTCATATACAACTGTTGTCACTCTACTATCGCCTAGTTTATCAATTAGCTTACAGGAAAGTGGCATATATAATTTGTCATCTATATACATTGCCAAATTTTCTAAAACACTTTCCAAATCACAAAGGCTAAACTCTTCCTGTAAAACACTTACAATTACTTTTTTCTGCTGTGCATTTATCTTAGTATAGAAAGATGCCATAATATTTAGTACATCATATTCCACTATGCTATCAAACTCCGCACGAGTAAGTCCAAATAACTGACGAGAATACTCTTGCAACATTAGTGTTATAACCTGTTCTGCAATTTTGCCCGCATTTTTATCTTTTTCCAAAACACAGTATTCCATCTTCTCTATCGCCTCCATCCAATGTAATTTCACTAGTATCATTTTTTCAATATATTCTGATCCAGTAAGTTCCCACCTTCTCATTTGGAACCTGCTGGACTTTAACTTCTCTGCTCTGTCCTCCTGCTGCAAGCTTTGCAACCATACTCACAAGCTTTGACCGTCTTAGTTTCGGAAACAGACCATCTATCCGAAAATATAATTCGTTCCGACCTTGTTCTATCTCTTGTGTTATATGTGCTATCAGCTGACTTCTGCTTCTGAATATCAGCTTGTTTCTTTCAAAATAATTATCTTTTAACGAAATGCACTTCGGCATCTCATCTTCAGAACTATGCGTTCTGCTTATTATTTCATCTGTTACATTGAAATAATCATATGCAATTTTTCCCTTGGAAGTACCAATATCCCATGTCACATCTACCTGATATGGTTTTCCATCAATATCAATAACATTCCATGCATGATGGATGTTCTTTCTGTCCATTTGCCTCTGCTTCTCCGGTAGCCACAATACACTTGATGTATACCGCATTCAGCAGTACTTTTACTGCTTTGCAAAGACTCCTACAATGTTATGCGAGAGAATTACTCTAGCCAGTTCGTCCAAATCTGAGCCTTTAAAATCATATTTTAAATTTTTGCATAACCAGTCATGGACTCTCATTTCTTTCTCATACTCTGATATCATTTTTTTGTAAATAATATAGTATCCACATTTGCTGGAGATACCTTATTTCTTTTGTATTCATAGACTTTAAATATATTGGGGTTCCATTTTTCAATCTTCGATGTAAGTGCATAATCACCATCACCGCCATACAAATTTAAAGTAAAACACTTCCTAATATTATCAATCAAATAATTCATCAACATCTATTGCTTCAACTCCAGTCATTATTTCATACACAAAAACATAAATATAAGATATATGCATCTGAATCCGGTAATAAAAATAAAATATAAATTGTTGCCTATTCATTTCTGCAAAACAAGGATATGATTTACTAAACGGCACTTCATCTATCTCATGCCCCTCCCATCTTTTATCAGTAATAAACTGCAACTGTCTATAGAAATTATGCTTAAGTGAATTTGAACAAATCCTAGCCCATAACATATTTGTATTGTCTTCGTAATAATACTGAATTTTTAAGTCTTACATTATCAGTCCTACCTATTTATTCAACCCCCAGAGCCTTATACACAGCCTCTTCCGGTGAAGAATAAAATATCAAGCTAAACGCCCCAACTAAATCAGACGGAACAGTACCTAAATCTGCTGCTGATGTGATTGGGAGAAGAACTTTCTTAGCCCCACTATCCAAACACACCTGCAATGTGCTTGCCAAATCTTCTACCTTAATAAGCGTTCCACCGATACTTATCTCACCAAGTACTGCAAGACTGCTGATTGGAGGCTTACTAAGTGCAGCTGACGAAATAGCAATCAATGTAGGCAAAGCAAGATTACCAGTCATGCCAAGTCCCTGCATATCCTGATAATTGATGATATAATCCTTGGTTGTTGTACTAATTGAACCAGATATTGCATTTCCGTTTGCCTTCAGATAATTAAATGCTGTATTGGTTGCTTCCTTTGGCTCTTTTCCTGAGCCAATGCCTGTGCATATCAGCTTTCCATTTCCCGGCATCATCTGTGTTTCCAGACGATAGCAACCTATCATTCCAGTCTTTGACTTTGATACTGTGTATAAGCATCCCGGCTTACCCATACCTTCAGGAATCATCTTTCCACCCCCCTGCTCCGGTACAGTTACAAAATGCTCATCGAAGCTGTCATTGTCTATGAAAGAGAAGTTCACATCATAGAACTCCATTCCACCAATCTTCTTGAGCTGTTCTTTTACTCGTCTACGAAGTTCAAGTGAAATATCCATAATCTCTGCAACTTCATCCTTGCTGACTTCTCCATTCGGATAAATCAGTTTTATAAATCCAGAAATCAGCTTGCGAACAGCAATTGCATCTCTTTGATTTAAGTTATTTCCTAATTTGAAATACTTCTCTGCAATGTTGCTGTAATTATCCTTACGAAGCTCACGCAAAAACTCTGATAGATAATCTGTGATAAATCCGTAATCATTTGTGAATGAATCTGGTCTGTACTTAGGAATCTCCCATCCCGGTATATATGCATAGAAACGATCAAGGAAAGCAGTGTCCGTACCCATTTCAGGAGGAAATGGATCAAAAAGACTTGATGTCTTCTGCAAAGTCTCCACACTCTGATTAATATTTCCCACAAATACCATAGATGCTTTTGCCTGTATTTCTGCCTTACCACGGGAAAATGCGCCGGATGCCATATATCCCTTCATAATCTGAATACCATCTTTATCCTTAAACTTGATGCCAGCAACCTCATCAAATGCTACAACATCCCACATTCCGACGAGACCTACTGTATTGTTAGACATGTTATAGAACAGATTGGCAACAGTTGTCTGTCCACCAGCTACAAGGATACTATTTGGAGAAATCTGCTCATATATGTATGATTTACCTGTAGAACGAGGCCCCAATTCACACATATTGAAGTTGTTTTCAACAAGTGGAATCATACGGGCAATCAACAGCCATTTTGCTCTGTCAGAAAGCTTGTCAGGTTCCATACCAGTAGAACGAAGCAGAATATCCATCCACTCTTTCTTTGTAAATGCCTTACGACCATTCTTTACCTCATCCATATCCACATGTGGCATCTGAATAGGTGTCAGATTTCTGATACGAATAGGCTGTGTATTCTTCTTATCTTCTTCAATAAACTCATAATCAAGCTGAAGAATACACCAGATACCTCCACAAAGCAGACGGTCATAATCCTTCACATAGTCAGCACTGATAGGGATATTTTTAATTCCAAGATTAGAGAATGTTGCCTCGTACCGGTCTTCCTTTGTATTAAGCACTACTGTAATCCTGTCAATAACTTTATAGCTTCCTCTCTCTCGAAGAATTGACAATATCTTTTGCGCTTCATCCGGGCGAACATAGTTATCACGCAAAATACGCTTAACATGGTCCACTCCATCGTCAATAATCTCCTGATCATCTGAATTACAATACTGTCCGAGAAGATATTCCAGTACATATACAGGAACATTCGCCCCTTCTCTGATTGATTTAGTTAAATCCTTGCGGACAATACGACCATTATAATATCGACGGAGCTTTTGCTTTATGATTTCTCGTCTATCGTCGGTTTCTGAATACTCACTCATTGATTCCATCTCCTGCGTTCCATATAATATCAATTGCTTTTTCTATCATTTCATTTAAATGGCTTAATGCATACTGATCTGCCGAATATTCATCTTTACAACTTCTATATATACGGCAGCGTTCCTTTAATAATTCTTCTGTAAGACGTCCCTCTTGGTTCATTTTACATACATAAGTATCAATTCTTCTATACGGTTCTTTTGCTTTATAAATCCACATTGCTAATTCTTTTTTTGAATTGAACTTTTTATAATCAACATAATGACCATATTCATGTAATATGCAAAAAACTGCCTTTACTAAAAGCCTCTTTGAAAAACAAATACTTCCATCATCTTCTGCATAATATGGTTTAAGCATATCGTCTATAATCTGATCACAAAACCAACTCTTAAATGATATTTCCAAACTTCCTAACGGAACATCTACAAAATAAAAACCATATTTCATAATTTCATGCTCATAATCTGTATTTTCATTCCATGTTCCATCGAAAATTGCACGTTCCTCGTTTTTTGTTATGTACAAAAATTGCGGTATCATTTTTTCTCTCATTGATTTCATTCTCGATGACATTAAAGATTCTTTTGCAAGTGGATATGAAAGAACAGGAAATTCCGATTCAGGTAATATCTGTTTAGCAAGCCTAAAAAAACTATATTCTTCTATTCTGCCTTGTATCCATTTACTATCCATAAAATTCCTCCATCCTAAAATCCAAAATCATCAACAAACGCAATATCAATCATAAACTCATACTGCTGCAAGATATTCTTCTCATCATTTACATCTGCCAACACAAGATAATACTTATCGCCATACTTATATTCTCTTGACCTCAAAGTAAACTTCTCATGAAATGTTCTCTTTTCTGGTGTATCTTCCCTGCTATTAGCAATCATAGGCACATCAAATGAAATCTTTTCTCCATCTTCTGTAGTAAAGTAGGCAACAATACTTCTATCTTTCATAGTATCTGTTACTTTCTCTGTCTGAATAAAATCAAAGTATGTGATAAGATTCGTCACCTTATGGGTAACAGATGTAAGGACAACATCCACATAATCGTATGCCACACCTCTAGTATTCGTTGTAAGTTCAATGACTGGAACTATCATCTCCTGAAGAGACGTACCACCATGTACATAGTTCTGTCCACCTCCGGCAACCTTAATATATCTACTCCCACCGGAATATCCACATAAAGTTTATTTAGATATGCCATTATTCTCGCCATGATCCCCTGCTCATTTAATGCATCTTCTGTAATAAAGAATCTCTTGTTGGTATAAAGGCATCTATCTTTTGGATAATTTTCCTTGTCAAACTCCTGCAATCTGTCTCTCTTATATAAGAAACCATGATCTACAGTAATGAAAAACTTCGGTGTAGACACATATATTGTCAGCTTTCTAACCAATTTTTGTATTTCTTCTATCAGCTCTGCACAAGCATTGAATACCTCATTCTCACTTGCAAGCTTATCTCCTCTTGCATACACCTGATTGTGATAGATGTACACGATATTTTTGCTCTGAATCAACTCCCTGATTCGAGCCTGATTTGCATTTATTTGTAATTTTTAAAGTAGTAATTTTTTTCTCCTTTATATAACTTTTCATTACTCGTAAATTACACTTTATTTATTAAAGCATTCTATTTTTTAACAACAATAATAGCTACACTCTTATATGCAATGTTCATACATAAATTTATGCTTCCATAACATTATCAGTCCAAAGCTCACACTGTGTCATAACAGTCTGCACAGCATCCTCCATACCTTCTGGTGGATACTTGTGTCTTTTCAAAAGCTTTTTGATAAGCATACGCATTTTTGCTCGTGCAGACTCTCGTTTCTGCCAGTCTATTGTCTTGTTTTTTCGTAAAGTATCAGCAAGCTCTTTTGTAATAGCAATCAGTTCGTCGTTTTCGTAAAAATCCTTGATCGCCTGAGGCTTTGTCAATGCATCATAGAAAGCAAGCTCATCTGCTGTAAGTCCAAGTTGGTCGCCCTCTTTTTGAGCTACCGCAATCTGTTTTGCTAAATTAAGCATTTCTTCAATTACTTCTTCATTAGTCAACATACCATTGAGATAAGCATTAATAGAACGCTGCATAATTTCGCTGAACTTCTCAGATTTTACTATATTGGTTCTGCGATAAACTGAAACCTGTTCTGCAATCAGTTTTTTCAAAAGTTCAACAGCAAGATTCTTTTCTTTCATATTGGCAACTTCTTCAAGGAATTTGGGATCAAATAAAGAGAATTCCTCTTTAATGTCTGAGAAAAGATTTATAACGCCATCACTCTTAATGCTTTGTTTCAAAAGTTCATTTATCCTTGCGTTCATTTCAGGCAGAGAAATCTTCTTTCCCACACCAGTATTAGTCAATCTGAGAACAAGAACACGAACAGACTCAAAAAACGCAGCTTCAAATCGACTATCCTCATCAATCAAAGATGAACAGAGTGATAGTGCCTGATGGAGCATAAGAGCTTCTTTTACAAAAGAGTCTTTATCATCAATTTTTTCTCTGCCAATAATAAAGTTTACAGCTCCGCTGATTGTTTTTGCTCTTTCAAGGTCTGTTCCTTTTAAGAATTTGGAATAATCATATCCATGAAACTTATCACGACAAATTGACAATTTTTCCAAAAACTTCGGATATGCAACCTTAGCAACATCGGTATCGCCATAGTTCTTTTTATCACGAGAGGTATAGTCATTCATCGCCTGCTTCAAAGCAGTAGCAATTCCAACATAGTCAACAACGAGACCACCTTCTTTATCACGGAACACACGGTTTACTCGGGCAATAGCCTGCATAAGGTTGTGTCCAGACATAGGTTTGTAAACATACATAGTAGCAAGAGATGGAACATCAAAACCGGTCAACCACATATCAACAACAATCGCAATCTTCATTGGACTTTCATTATCTTTGAACTTCTTCGCAAGTTCATCTTTATGCTGCTTATTACCAATAATTTGTCGCCATTCTTCCGGGTCATTATTGCCGGAAGTCATAACAACGCCAACTTTTTCAGTCCAAGTAGGACGAAGCTCCAAAATTCGCTTGTAAATTTTCATAGCAATAGGACGAGAGTAAGCAACTATCATTGCCTTACCAGTCAGTAAATTTTCTCGGTTATTCTCATAATGGTCAAGAATATCACAAACAAGAGAATTGATAGTATTATCGTTTCCAAGAACCGCTTCCATCTGTCCCAGCTCTCGCTTGCTCTTTTCAATAACCTCCTCATCGGCATTTTTAGCCATAATATCATACTCTGCGTCAATCATCTTCAAGGTTGCTTCGTCAAGATTAAGCTTTATTACACGACTCTCATAGTAAACAGGTCGAGTTGCACCATCTTCCACAGCCTGTGTCATATCATAAATGTCGATATAATCGCCGAACACCTCACGAGTACTGCGATCTTTAGAAGAAATTGGTGTACCTGTAAATCCGATATATGTAGCATTAGGAAGTGTGTTGCGGATAATTCTTGCTGTACCGATAACACGCTTTGCAATTTCTTCACCATTTTCGTTTTTAGTAATCTTAATCTTTTCAGCAAGTCCATATTGACCTCTGTGTGCCTCATCAGCCATTACTATAATATTGTGGCGTTCAGACAACGGCTCGATGGACTCCTCAAATTTTTGCATTGTGGTAAAAATAATCCCATTAGCCTGTCTGCCGGCAAGCAACGACTTTAGGTTTTCTCGGCTCTCTGCGTGCATAGATTCTTGTCTTAAAAATTCCTTACACTTTGCAAACTGACTGTACAACTGGTTGTCAAGGTCATTTCTATCAGTAAGTACAACAATAGTAGGACTGTCTAATGCTTCTTGCAATAAATGAGCATAGAACACCATGGAAAGGGACTTTCCACTTCCTTGTGTATGCCAAAATACACCACCTTTACCGTCGGTAACAGTAGCGTGTTTTGTTGACTCAATTGCTTTCCTTACAGCAAAATACTGATGGTATCCGGCAAGAATTTTGAAAGAGTTGATACCTTCATTTGAAAAGCAAATGAAGTTCTTTATAATATCAAGCAATCTTTCTTTTTGGAACATACCTTCAAAGAAAGTGTCAAACTGAGCATATTGCGTATTTTCATAGTCACCGTCCTTTGTTTTCCATTCCATAAAGCGGTCTTCACCGGATGTGATTGTTCCCGCTTTTGAGGTCAACTGGTCGCTCATAACACAAATAGCGTTATAAATAAACATAGACGGAATTTCCTGCATATAGTTACGGAGCTGTCTATAGGCTTCGGAAGCATCTGTTTCTTCACGGGAAGGAGATTTTAACTCGACTAAAACAACAGGTAAGCCATTCAAAAAGAGAATTACATCAGGGCGTTTATTGCTGTTTTCAATAAAAGTCCACTGATTGGCAATAATAAAGGAGTTATTATCGGTATTTTTGTAGTCAATAAGATAAACGATAGAGGAGCGTTCCTCACCGTCTACAAAATATCTTACAGGAATACCGTTTTGTAAATAGTCCATAAAGACAGAATTCTTTTGCACAAGTTCACCGTTTTCAAAATTTTTAAGTTTGAATAAGGCGTCTTGAATAGCATCATCAGGCAACTTCCTGTTCAAACGATATAGTGAGTCAAGCAAAACATCTTCATATAACGGACTGTAAAAATCCCTTTCAATATCAGGACCGTATGCGTACTCGTATCCTAAATCGCTTCTAAATAGCTCAATTACTGAATTTTCGTAATCAGCTTCTACATAATTAGCAGACATTTTATTCACCTCTTTCATTCATTGCTGTAATATAATCCTCAACAATTTGTTTTAATAACGTCATAATCTGTTCTGCCTTTTGCTTCGCACTATCCTTAGACTGATATTTTATGAAATAATATCCTGTAATTGACATATTCATTTTACTGAGCAAAGGTTTACGCTTATACCAATCAACAGTAAAATGATTTTTTATTATGTTTAATACTTCCTTAATATCATCATTTTCAATAACTTCTTTAAGTTTATCATCAAAATTATCAAGAATATATTGTTCAAGCTCTGATTGTTTTATTCCTATATTCTGCAGGGCACTTACAGAATCTTCTTCATATTTTGTAAAATCTGTAACCGAATTAACCTGATTGCGATTTACATATTTTATGTAATTTAGTTGATGTTCTAATTCAGGAAATAATGTAGCCTCATTTATATTATACAGATCCAATTCTTTTAAAATTTTTTCCTTATTTTCCGCAGAAATATAAAAACATACATCACTAAATTCTTCTTTTAGTTTCCCTTTAGCTTTAGATATAACTGATTTTTTAACCTCATTCTCTTTATTAAACAAGAATAAACTTGTCAACAAAAATACTCCACTTTGCTTTTTCAATCTTTCGTTTGTATAAGTTGGTATTACCATATAATTGCTTTGTATTATTTTTACAAATTCCTTATAATTATTTAGCCAATTATTTTTCGTCTTTTCATCTATAATTTTGTCGTGGTATAGCTTTTCAAGAACCTCAATCAAAGTATTTTCTTTTTCCAAATCATAACTCGCCAAATCGGATACGATTTGAACTTCAATATCTGTAGATTGTGATGGATAGTATTTATCTGTATAATAAATCACCCCATACGGTTCTTTTTCTACTTCTCCATCTTCTGTATCATATTTTTCTACACCATGCTTTTTGCATGCAAAATAGAGTGCAACCAAGGGATTCGTAGTCAAATCCAAAAGTCGAGTACACATTCCATAATGTTGATACTTAGTCATAATATCAAACATCGAATTCAATTCCCTAAATTCTGTTGGTGACTTCTGTAATGGTATCTGCATCAATTTATGTTCTATACTTAGCATATTATCTCGAAATATGCTCGGTTCTATATCCCAAAATTCAGTCTCCTGCCCCCTAAAATATAATTCAGTAGAAGTTCCGTCTTCAGACTCTTTCATCTCTTTTACTTCTTTTATCTTTTCTATAAAAGAACTAACCGAATCAATTAATATTATGTTAGATTCATCAATTTCTTTATATGCCACTTTTTCCACCCCTTTTTTAATATAAGCTATTGTCATTTGAAGTGTTTTGGCTAACAGTGCACCGCCTGCTAAATTAGCGCTCATAGTATATAAAACAACAAAGCCCTCACTTACAAATTCTTTTACTTTCCATATCCTCATCTCCCTTCACTCTTATCACAATCTTGACTTCTGATACAGTAAATAAGACTACGAGCGATGAAATAGCAATTATTGCAACTAACCCTTGTGCTGCAAGTCAAAACACTTCAAGTACAATAAACAATAATTTAGCGGCTTAAAGGTCGAGGTCGGAGACATCCAGAGTACCGGACATTAGCTGCGGTAGCAAAGCATCTCGTATTGCCCTAAGTCTTGTTATTTCAAGCTCATTAGCCTTAGTCATTGCAATAATAGGTTTTATAATTCCAAGATACTCTAACATTGCTTTATCAGAGAGAATTGGAATAGGTAATGATTTTATGGTTCCAAGGCTTAAATTTGCTTGAACGGCTTGCTGAATACGCTTTGTATAATAATCGTTATGCCAGTTTCCCAAGAAGAAACTGTATAGGTATTCAGGAGTTACTTTGCTCTGATTTGCACGAATAATTGCGACAGCTTGATTTGTGTTGGCAGGCAATACGCTATCATCTATCAAAGCAAACCGTCCAAGAGTACCAGCAATGGTGAATACTATGTCTCCCGAACTGATTATAGAGCGCTTCAATAAATCGTTCGTTTCGCTATCAATGAACGCAAACTTTTCTTTGTCAATAGCATGATTGTTCAATATGGACTCAGCTTTTATGAAGTTAATGCCTTTGGAAACAAATGGTTTTCCAAGAGTGGTAGGTGTTGTTCCTTTGGTAACAACCAGGCACAGATCTGCAAGTGGAACCTGTTTCATAGTGTCGAGATTTGGATTATCAGTAAACCAATGCTTGAAAATCACTCTTGTTTGCTGAAGTAAATTATTGTTTATATTCTCATTAGCATCCATTTTATGCTCAATGCTTGACAAAATACTTACTATCTGTTTTTGGGTTTTCTTATCAGGTAAATTTACTTTCATAGGTGAAAGTTCTGATGTGAAAGTAATCTGAGGAAATGTTCCAGAACGAGTTTCGGCTAAATGTTGTAACTCCTCCAGTATGTAATTTGATTTTAATATTGCAAATAAATACTCAGGTAAAATGTTTTCATTGTGTCGAAGCACCATCAACTTTGTAGATGCAATATAATTTGATGTGTCCTCAAAATTAATAAAAGCAAATCTCTTATTAGCCGGACGAATTTCCGAAAAAAGAATATCATTTTTTCTAAAAGTTTTTTTAAACTGACCTTTTAGATTTTTGTTTGGCACTAGGGTATGATTTAATATTTTTCCTTCTAAAACATCAGATGTGTTAACAAGGATAACATTTTCATCATTTCCCTTATATGTATCCGAAATAGTATCACATAAATCTCCAATTGTACATTTAACCCATTCAGCCATAATCTTTTCCTCTCTATCCAATATATTTACGATGAGCAATTTTAACATTACTCTGTTTTACCATTGCGTATTGCAATGTTGTATCTATCTTTCTATGCCCTAAAAGTTGTTGAAGCTGTTCAATAGGCATTCCTTTATCTATTGCCATAGTTGCAAGTGTACGCCTAAACTTGTGAGGGTGTACCTTTTGCAACTCTAATTGTTTTCCAAATTCTCTCAAGCGAACCTCTACGCCACCAATTTTTAATCTATTGTATGGTGATTTCAATGATACAAACAGTGCCGGATTATCATCAGTTCTACTTTCTAAATAGTTCTGTAGATGTATTTTTGTTCGTGCATCAAAATAGACCACTCGTTCTTTGCTTCCTTTACCGAAAACAATACATTCTCTCTCGTTGAAATCAATATCATTTCTGTTAAGGAGAACCATTTCGCCAACACGCATACCTGTTGAGGCAAGCATATCAATAATTGCCAAGTCTCGAAGTTCTGTACAATTATCTCTCATAAGCTCTAATGCTTCATCGGAATATGTATCCTTAATGTTTGTACCAGTTTTGACTTTGTGTATGCGTCTAACTGGACTTTTCAATATATAATCCTCGTCCTCAAGCCACGAGAAAAAACTAGACAAAATACGACGAATATTATCTATTGTAACTTTGCTTGATTTCTTCTTCTCCTGATAATCAGTTAAGTATACTCTTATATCATCTGTTACTATGTGTTTGACATCTTTTTGAAGTTTATTAAGCATAGTTTCAATAGTTGCCTTATAATATTTTAGCGATTTTTCGGAACAGCCCTCTATTCGCTTTGCTGATAGAAACAACTCTACAAAGTTACATTCCGAGCTTTTTTCTTGATACTCTTTTGCTGTCACATCATATTTTGCAAGACTGTATTGTAAAATTTCTTGCAATTTTTCGTTTTGTGCGTTATTTAGGTATGGTAACATTCCCTGAATAACATCTTTAATTAAATCTTGTTTCACGGTCATTTCTCCTTCAAATTATTCTTAGAGAACGACTATGGAGCGGAAGTCCCCCGATATTAACTCCCTCCACCCATAGGAGTTATGGGATATGTTATAAACAATAATTTAGAGCAACAAGCTAGGGCTATCTTTGCAAATGAATTTTTATCGTTTGAGTTACAACCTAACGGCTGGAAACAAGCCAATCTGATAGATATTGCGGACTATCTAAATGGTCTTGCTATGCAAAAATATCGTCCAACTGTTGATGAAATTGGTATTCCAGTTCTCAAAATTAAAGAACTTCGTCAAGGCTATTGTGATGATAACAGTGAATTATGTTCCTCAAACATTAAAAGCCAGTATATCATTCACAACGGTGATGTTATATTTTCTTGGTCAGGCAGTTTGTTAGTTGATTTTTGGTGTGGTGGTATTTGCGGTTTAAATCAACATTTATTTAAGGTTACATCAAGCAATTATGACAAGTGGTTCTATTATGCCTGGACAAAATACCACCTTAACCGATTTGTAGCTATTGCTACTGATAAAGCAACAACAATGGGACATATCAAGCGCGATGAACTTGCAAAAGCAGAAGTCCTTATCCCTAATAAAGCAGACTATAATCGAATCGGAGCTTTGCTTCAGCCAATTTACGATTCTATCATATCAAACCGAATAGAAAATAAGAAACTTGCAGAAGCAAGGGATGCACTTTTACCTAAACTTATGTCTGGTGAGATTGATGTATCCGATATCGAAATCTAAGCCACTAAATTATTGTTTATCGCAGAGTTCAGTTCTATTTTTTCATCTAAACTCCTCAAAACACTTGCTATTTTTCTTTGAGTATCTATATCAAATATCGGCACTTCATATTGCATTATTGAAGTCTTATCGCCTCTTGGCATTTTTGTGCCTTTTGAAGTTGCCATTGAATAGGCAAAGAAATCATCATTGGCAAGTACATAATAAAGAAAATCTCTATCTATGTTTGAGTTTCCTTGAAATACTAAAACGTCATTTGAACAACCACCATCATACTTAGCTCGCCATATTTTCTTAAAATATGGTCTAATATTAGAAACAAGAACATCTCCTTTTTTATATTCCTGAGTTAGCGGAATTGCGGGGAGAGAACTTGCCCCTGTAATCCCACCTTTGTTTGGCAACATATTTTCAGTAGATATATATGTTTTCAAGGTAAGTTTTGAAACATCAACTTTCCCCTTACGAAAAGCGCAAATATCCGACAACTTACATTTCATACCCTATCGCCCCCAGTTTCCTACGAATTTCATCTTCCAGTTTATGAGACTTTGCAAACATTTCCGACAATTCAGATGTAAGACGAGCCATCTTTTCTTCAAATGGTTCTCCATCATCCTCGACTTCTTCAATTCCAACATATCTGCCCGGCGTAAGAATAAAGTCTTGCTTTTCAATTTCCTGAATGTCGGCAACAGCACAAAATCCCTTAACATCTTCAAGCGTACCGTCTTGGAAGGCTGTAAATGTATCCACCAGTTTTTGAATATCATCATCGGTAAAATCTCTATGTTTGCGGTCGACCATATAACCCATCTTACGGGCATCGATAAACAAAGTTTTACCTTTTTGTTTCTTATTCTTCGAAATAAACCAAAGAGTAACAGGAATGGTAACGCTGTAAAAGAGCTGTGTAGGCAGAGCGACAATACCCTCTACAAGGTCAGCCTGAATAATATTCTTTCTAATTTCTCCCTCTCCGCTGGACTGAGATGACAATGCACCGTTAGCAAGTACAAGACCTATTTTTCCGTTCGGTGCAAGGTGGTGTATCATATGCTGAATCCACGCATAGTTGGCATTGCCTGCAGGCGGTGTACCATATTTCCAACGAACATCGTCTTTTAGTTTATCTTGTCCCCAGTTAGAAAGATTGAAAGGCGGATTTGCCATAATAAAATCTGCTTTCAAAGTTTTATGTAAGTCATTGAAAAATGTATCCGCCTGGTATGGGCCAAAATCTGCATCAATACCACGAATTGCCATATTCATTTTAGCCATTTTCCAAGTATCAGCATTTGATTCCTGACCGTAAACAGCAATCTCTCCACGTTTTCCGCTATGTGCCTGAATAAACTTTGCACTCTGGACAAACATTCCGCCAGAGCCACAACAAGGGTCATATACACGGCAGTTTTTGAATGGTTTTAAGATAGCAACAATTGTTTTAACAATACTTGCTGGAGTGTAGAACTCACCACCCTTAACACCTTCGTAGGCAGCAAACTGCTGAATACAATACTCATAAGTTCTGCCAAGAAGGTCTTTGCTTTCTTCGGTATCACCCATATCCATATTGGTAAACAAGTCAACAACTTCCCCCAAAACACGCTTGTCCAAATCAGGACTGGCATAGTTTTTAGGTAATACATTTTTAAGGGTTGTATTTTCCTTTTCAATAGCTCTCATTGCGTCATCAATAATAGTTCCAATTTCAGCTGTATGAGCCGCAGAAGCAATCTTACTCCAACGAGCATCCTCTGGTACAAAAAAGATGTTATCTTCAATATATGCGTCCTTGTCATCTTCAAAACCGTCACCCTCATCAATAAGTTGTTGATAGCGTTTTTCAAAAGCACTTGATATGTAACGCAGGAAAATAAGACCTACGATAACCTTTCTGTATTCTGCTGCAGGGATGTGTCCCCAAAGGACACACGCTGCGTCCCAAATTTGTTTTTCAAAGCCAATGTTGGCGTTATTTCCAGTAGCCATAAAATAAATTCCTTTCTCTAATTGTTACAATAAAAATATTTCATTACAGTTATTCATTAGCATTCTAACAATAGTGGTGTCCTATAGAACAAGCTTTACTTGTTTTGGATAAAATTTTCATAATTTCATCAAAATCACAATTCAAATTTTTGTAAGTTTTTCATTTTTATCTCTTTATATAACAATGTACATCATATATTTTAAATGTAATCTCTTATAATATAAATATAAAAAGAAATGAATATAATAATTTATTTATAGTGTATCATAGAAGCCTAAAATTCTCAACAATATCTTTGATATTTTAAAATTTTTCGCTATACTTGTAATTTTGAATGCTACTACTTTTGCAAAGATATATAAATATTTATGGATATAAAGAAATCACTATCAAACTAATGCCTATATCTGGTTTTAATGTACTTCTAAAACTTAATAAACAACGCTATAAATGCAAAAACTGTAATAAAACTTTTATCACTAAAACAAATATTGTTAAAAGTAATCGCTTTTTTAAAACAATGTTAAATATGACGTTGCCTTAAAAGCATCGAAAAAAAATTATGAAAAAGATATATCAAGTGATTTTAACATAAGTCATAATACTGTAAATAGAATTATTAATTCTTTCTTTGAAAAATATAAGGTTAATTATAAGCATCTCTCAGAAGTTCTGTGTTTTGATGAGTTTAAATCTACAAAAGATGCTAATGGAGCTATGAGTTTTATTTATTGTGACGCAAAAATCATAAAATTATTGGCATTGTTGAGAATAGGCAGTTAAAATATTTAAAAAAGTACTTTAGTCGTTACCGTAAAAATGTAAGGAATAAAGTAAAATATATTGTTATGGATATGTACAAACCATATATTTACTTAGTTAAAAAAATATTTCCAAAAACTTATTATTTAGTTCAAAATTACACTATTTGCACTATTTGTTAAAGAACCGAACTCGTCTCCAAAAGTCAGTCCTAAAAATCTAACGATTGGTGTTCAGTTTGCAAGTGCATTTTTTAATCTATCTTTCCATATCAAATTTATCGTGTGTCTTTTCCTTTTTACTATTACCTAAATATGTATCCAGTTGCTTTAACAAGTCTTTTAAATTTGTAAAATTTTTACCTGTATTTTTTCTTATTTCTTTTTCTATTTCCGATAATGATATAGCATTTGCTCCCATTTCTTGATTTAATTCAATTATTTTAGTGTCATCAAATTCTTCAATGTCATTTTTAGCTAAAAATTTTTCAGCTGTAAAAAATTTATTTAACTGATTTTCATATTTACTTCTAAATGCTTCTTTATCTTTGGCTTGTGCTAATCCATAAGTATATTTTTTAAAATCTTGATAATCTTTTATATACCTAATCG
>ERZ773190.825-NODE-825-length-32955-cov-3.508450_pt1 | contig 32955 bp, 26 predicted proteins | sample MGYA00511111_ERZ773190 | MGnify/ENA primary metagenome ERZ773190 (study PRJEB29015, sample SAMEA2737777) | human gut metagenome | biome: human gut; feature: human-associated habitat; material: faeces | place: China | collected 2012 ... | reverse complement strand
GGGACACTCTTCGTAAGCTTTACGATTCAGAGCTCATGCAGGGAGGCGGACATATCCGCGGCTATGCTGTCGAGGGTGAGGCAGCAAAGCAGGTGACAGAGGCATTCGCAGCAAAACAGAATAGCTGTGGAGGCTTTTTGTTTGCAGTAGGTGATGGAAACCATTCCCTTGCAACAGCGAAGACCTGCTGGGAAAATATCAAAAAAACCGGAAAATTCACAGATGAGCAGTTGAAAACTCATCCTGCAAGATATGCTCTTGTGGAAATCTGCAATCTGCACAGTGAGGCACTTGAGTTTAAGCCTATTCACAGACTGCTTACAAATGTTGATGTAAAGGATATGCTGTCGTTTTTTAAAGCTGAAATCACAAAACAGGGACTTGAGAGTGCTGAGGGTGATGAGATAGTATTTGAGTATGTTGAATCAGGAAGCTGTGACAGTGCAAAACCGGCAAATGGAATAAATATTACAAACCGTGGTGACCGCCTACCGGTTGAGATACTTCAGGGTATTTTAGATAAGTATCTTGAGATACATGACAATGTGGAAATAGACTATATCCATGGTGATGAGGCACTTCACGGACTGGTTAAGGAGACTAAGGGATGTGGAATTTTTCTTCAGTCGATAGACAAAAGCACATTGTTCCCTGCAATAAATGCGGGCGGGGTGCTTCCCAGAAAGACATTCTCAATCGGAGAAGCGAATGAGAAGAGATACTATATGGAGTGTCATAAGATATCTATGTAGCTTTGATTTACATAAGATGTCAATTTTATCACATTAATAAACAATTGATTTTATGAAGTCGAATAATTTAACAAATAATACTGTTTTACTACACAAACATATTTATTAAGTGTATAATATAAGAAAAATCTATTTCACAAGGGGACAATAATGGGAAAATACTTTGGAACAGACGGCTTCCGTGGAGAGGCTAATGTCAATTTAACAGCAGAACATGCATATCAGATTGGTAGATTTTTAGGCTGGTATTATGGAGAGCTTAAGAAGCAGAAGCAGCTCGACGAGCCGGCAAAGATAGTAATAGGAAAGGATACAAGACGTTCAAGCTACATGTTTGAGTACTCCCTTGTATCAGGACTTACAGCATCGGGAGCAGATGCATATCTATTACACGTTACCACAACTCCATCAGTGGCATATGTAGCAAGAACCGATGATTTTGATTGTGGTATCATGATTTCGGCAAGCCATAATCCATACTATGACAATGGAATCAAGCTTATCAACAGCAATGGAGAGAAGATGGATGAGGAGACAATTCTCCTTGTCGAGGACTATATAGACGGCAAGCTACGTCTGTTTGGTCAGGAGTGGAAGGAATTGCCTTATGCACATAAGGATGCTATCGGATGCACAGTTGACTATGTAGCAGGCCGTAACCGTTACATGGGATACCTCATATCGCTTGGTGTCTACTCATTCAAGGGCATGAAGGTAGGTCTTGACTGTGCCAACGGAAGCTCATGGAACATGGCAAAGTCTATTTTTGAGGCACTTGGAGCAAAGTGCTATGTCATCAACAATGAGCCAAACGGTCTAAACATCAACAATAATGCAGGCTCTACACATATCGAGGGCCTACAGAAGTACGTGGTGGACAATGGTCTTGATGTAGGCTTCGCATACGATGGAGATGCAGACAGATGTCTCTGTGTAGACGAACTGGGCAATGTAATCACAGGAGACCATATCCTCTACATCTATGGAAAGTACATGAAAGAGAGAGGAAAGCTTGATAACAATACTGTTGTCACAACAGTTATGTCAAACTTTGGACTCTATAAGGCCCTTGATGAGCTTGGAATCGGCTACGCAAAGACTGCGGTAGGTGATAAATATGTATACGAGTACATGCAGCAGAACGGCTGCCGCATCGGCGGAGAACAGTCAGGACATATCATCTTCTCTAAGTATGCATCAACAGGCGACGGTATCCTTACCAGCCTTAAGATGATGGAGGTCATGATGGCGAGAAAACAGAAGATGAGCCAGCTCTGTGAGGGGCTTAGCATCTACCCGCAGGTACTTCAGAATGTGCGCGTGGCTGACAAGGCCGAGGCTCTTGCCAATCCTGAGGTTCAGGCGGCTGTCGACCAGGTTACTGCAGAGCTTGGCGATACAGGACGTATACTTGTGCGTGAGTCGGGTACAGAGCCTGTTATCCGTGTCATGGTTGAGGCAGAAAGCGAGGAAATCTGTCAGAAATATGTGGATATGGTTGTTGCAAAATTAAAATAAAGGTTAATGCCAAAGATAATATACGTAATATACAAAAGCTGTGTGAGAATATCATGCAGCTTTTGCTGTTATCAAGGTTCATAAATAAGTGAATTAAGATAAATTAAGTGGATATAATTTAATCTGTAGAGAGAATAGTAATTAAATTCTGCCGGAGGAAATAGTCTATGCCTGAAATCTTAATTATTTTTATATTATGTGCCGGTATTATTGTAATTGGCATAATATTGTGTATAATTATTAAAGTGAGTCATATGTCTGATGACGAACAGAAAAAGGACGATGAACGACAGCTGGAGTTCATTCGTGCCTACAAGGAGCATAAAAAAGGACATTGAGTTTAAAGGATTATATAATAAGAGACATACAGGAAAAGTTCAAATATCTTCCGTCAGCGGTATACTTGGCTTTAATCTGCATTGCGATGTATATTTTGGTGTGTCTGCTGCGATATCTTTTCACAATGAGAGAGGTATCACAGGCAGATGAGAGAAGAAAAAAGATAGTGTGTAAAATCTGGCATATGCTGTTCTGCGGCACCTTTGTGGCTTATATGTATACGCTTATAATGATAGTGTATTATTCAAGGGAGCCGGGAAGCAGAACCGGCGTCGCCGATATGGTGCTGTGGAGCAATTGGGGCATGACACTTCAGATGCACGCCTATTTTATAGAAAATATAGTATTGTTTATACCATTTGGGCTTTTATTTCCACTGGTTTTTAAAAATTGGATGAGATGGTTTACAATACCTGTTGGTGCTTTTATAAGCGCAGCAATTGAGTACACGCAGCTGGTTACCGGCAGGGGATATTGTCAGCTTGATGATTTTGTGACAAATACGGCAGGAGCAGCAATCGGATTTTTTATTTATTTGATATTATATGCAGGGTGGCTTATATGGAAAAAAATAAGATAAGCATTGTGGTACCATGCTTTAACGAGAAAGAGGCTCTGCCTCTTTTTTATAATAAAATAACTCAGGTGTTTAATCAGATGAGTCAAGAGAGTGAGACAGCGGGATTGTCCTATGAACTGATTATAGTGGATGACGGCTCTATGGACGGGACACTCGATGTCGCAAAGGAGCTTGCCGTAAATGATTCCGGTGTGAAATACATATCCTTTTCACGCAATTTTGGCAAGGAGGCAGCCATGTATGCAGGCTTGCAGCATGCGGTGGGGGAATATGTGGCGATAATGGATGCTGACCTTCAGGATCCCCCGGAAATGCTTCCGAAGATGTATCAGGTCCTTAATAAAGAGGGTTATGATGCTGTCGGTACAAGGCGAGTGACACGCAAAGGTGAACCAGCGATTAGATCTTTTTTTGCCAGAAAGTTCTATAGGCTGATGAGTAAGATTTCAAAGGCAAATATGGTTGATGGGGCACGTGACTACAGGCTGATGAACAGGAAATATGTGGATGCTCTTTTATCGCTAAAAGAGTACAATAGGTTTTCAAAAGGATTATTTGGCTGGGTAGGATTCAAGGTCAAATGGCTTGAGTTTGAAAATGTAAACCGCGTGGCTGGCGAGACAAAGTGGTCATTTTGGCAGCTGTTTCTCTATAGTTTAGATGGAATAGTAGCATTTTCAAATGCTCCGCTATACATGGCTTCAATAGCAGGAGTGTTCAGCTTTATTGTCGCAATAATTGCAATGCTCTTTATCATTATCAGGAGACTTGTATTCGGAGATCCGGTAGCCGGCTGGGCTTCGACCGTTGTTATCATACTTTTCATAGGTGGGATACAACTGCTTAGCATAGGCATTTTGGGATTATATCTGTCAAAGCTTTATCTCGAGGCAAAGGACAGACCGATATATTTAATAGGAGAATCAAATATAGAAAAACCTACAGAAAAAAATTAAGGCTTTCTTAAGAATTCTTAATTCGATAGCACATGACATTTTTTTCGGATGTTATGTGCTATAATTTTTTTCGGCAACGTTTATTAATGCATGAAAGAGGACTAAGATGAAAAACGTACTGGAGTGGCTTGAGGCCACAGTGGCAAAATACCCTGACAAGCCTGCATTTTCAGATACTGAAAGCAGCATTACATTTAGGCAGGTGTATGATATAGCAAGAAATACAGGAGCATATCTGGTAGAACAGCTTGGAGTGGACAGAACCCCAGTTGCAGTATTTGCCGGAAGGAAAATGGTGACACCGGCATACTTCCTGGGAGTGGTATATGCAGGCAGACCGTATGCGCCGATTGATGCATCGCTTCCTGACAAGAGAATTGAAAAAATACTTGAAAATCTGTGCCCAAGGGCTATTGTTGCGGACAGGGAAAGCCTTGAGCATGTGGAGAACATAGTGGATGAGCTGGCAAAGGCAGAAGGCTTCAATAGACCGCAGATATTTATTGCTGAGGATATATCGCGCTTCGAGCAGGTGGCGTGCGCTGATAGTAATTGTAAAATCAGTGAATCAGCAGGAGATGCTGTGACGGATAGTGAGAACGATACAGATGGTGGTGTTGTGGCAGGCTGTGCAGGAAAAACAGATGACAGCTCACTGGAGGAGCTCGCAACAGTCCGCAGGCAGATGTCCATGACAGACCCGCTGTATATTATCTACACGTCAGGCTCCACCGGCAATCCAAAGGGAGTCATGACATCGCATCTGTCACTGATGACATACATCAACGCATACTGTGATGTGATGCATATTGAATGCGACGATGTGCTGGGCAATCAGTCACCACTTGATTATATAGCAGCGATAAGAGATATTTATCTTCCTCTAAAGACCGGCTGCAGCACGGCTATTATTCCAAAAGAGTATTTTATGGAGCCGAATGCCCTGTTTGATTACATGAATGAGAAGAAGGTCAGCAGTGTCGGCTGGAGTGTTTCGGCATTTACCATTCTCACATCGCTTGGAGCATTTGAGGAAGTAGGGCTTAAGAGTCTTAGAAAAATCTGCTTCTCAGGCTCAGTGATGCCGTGCAGGGTGCTCAGGAAATGGCAGGAAAATCTGCCGGAAGCACATTTTGTGAACCAGTATGGACCGACAGAGGCCACAGCATCATGCACATACTATAGCGTGGATCATACAGTGGAAGATGACGAGGTGCTTCCTATAGGAAAAGCCTATGACAATTACAGGGTTTTTCTGATAGATGAGCATGGAAATGCACCGGCTGTCGGAGAACAGGGCGAGATATGTGTATGTGGACCGATCCTTGCGCTTGGCTATTATAATGATCCAAAGAGAACAGGTGCGGCATTTACACTCAATCCACTCAACAAGGCTTATCCTGAGCGGATGTACCGCACAGGGGATTACGGAAGGCTTGATGAGGACGGCATACTTCATTTCTGTGGACGTATGGACCGCCAGATAAAGCACATGGGACACCGTGTGGAGCTTGATGAGGTGGAGCATGCCGCCAATGTGGTCGAGGGAGTCGCAGAAAGCTGCGTTATATATAATAAAGCAAAAGAGGTGCTGATACTTTTCTACACAGGTGACTGTGACAGGAGAAGCCTCGCGCTGGCGCTGAGGGACGAGCTTCCGGGCTTTATGGTGCCAAGGAAAATCAAGAAACTGGAGCAGCTTCCTAAGCTTCCAAACGGAAAATATGATATGAAAAAACTGGAGGAAATGTAAAATGAGAGACACAATTTTAGAGATTTTAGAGGAATTAAGACCGGATGTGGATTTTGAGAAGGAGACAAAGCTCATCGATGACAAAATTCTTGAGTCATTTGATATAGTTTCACTCGTATCGGAGCTGACTGATGAGTTTGACATCACAATCAGACCAAAGGATCTGGTTCCTGAGAATTTCAACTCAGTAGATGCAATCGAGAAGCTTGTGAAAGAGCTTGTGGAGGAATAAAGTATATGAGACAGACACCGTACTATGTATTTGATACGGACGAGTTTGCGAAGAGAGCAGCCATGATAAGGGCTGCTCTTGATTGTAAAGGAGGACGTAGGATACCACTTTGTTTTTCGATAAAGGCAAATCCGTTTCTGCTTCACAGGCTGCCGGCGGGCTTAGACCATGTGGAGGTGTGTAGCCCGGGAGAACTTGAGATATGTATAGCACTTGGCGTGAAGCCGGAGAGCATCATCTATTCAGGTGTGATGAAGGAAAAATGCGATATAGAGCGAGCAGTTTCATATGGCGCCGGCATACTGACCTGTGAAAGCATAAGACATGCGGCGCTTATATCAGAGGTGATGCTTGAATGTATACAGGAAGGTGCGCATGAAGCCGAGTTTGCCGAAACGAAAGCACAGGTCATACTGCGCCTGACAAGTGGCAACCAGTTTGGCATGTCGCTTGAGGATATTGAATACATCATTTCGCATCCGGATGAGTTTAAAGGCATCACGGTAATGGGCATTCACTACTATTCCGGCACACAGAAGAGCCTGCGCAAAATAAATAAGGACTTGGAAAAAATAAAGTCTGCATTGAGCATATTAAAAGAAAAATACGGCTTTGAGCCACAGCTTGTAGAGTATGGCCCGGGACTTTGCGTGGAGTATTTTGAGGATGACTGGCAGGAAAAGGAAAAACAATCACTTGATGAGGCAGCAGAGGTGCTTAGAGAATTTGCCGAGGAATATCCGCTTGGTATTGAGATGGGACGTTTCCTAGCGGCCTCATGCGGTAAATATTACACACAGGTAAAGGACTTAAAATCAACAGGTGATGCCAATTATGCGATTCTGGATGGAGGAATCCACCACCTGAATTACTTCGGGCAGAGGATGGCAATGCAGGTGCCACCGATTAAGGTATATGCCGGTGAAGTATCAGAAAATGAAGAAAAAAACGGTGTGGAATTAACAGAACTGCCGGACACAGACTATACACTTTGCGGAAGCTTATGTACAGTAGCAGATGTGCTGGTCAGAGAAGTAAAGCTTAAGAAGCTTGAGCTTGGCGATGTTCTTGAGTTTGGGCACTGTGGCGCATACTCGGTGACAGAAGCACCGGCGCTCTTTCTGTCAAGACAGCTTCCGGCTATATATGCATATTCGAGGGAGTATGGATATGAGTGCCTTAGGGAGCATATTCCTGCGGCTGAGATAAATCTGGCCGGAAAAAAATTGTAATTTATATCTTTATCAGCTATACTATAGACACTAGTATAGCTGATTTATTTTTGTTAAGTATATAGTATGAGTATATATTTTTATATAAACAGGATTATTGAATAAAAATCGGAGGGTCAGTATGAAGAGGCTGCCAATAGGAATAGAGAATTTTCCTGATATGATAAAAAAGGATTATTATTATGTGGATAAGACCGGATTGATAGAGACACTCGTTAATCGAGGAGGAGTGGCCAATCTTTTTACCAGACCGAGAAGATTTGGAAAATCGCTCAATATGAGTATGCTGCAGAGCTTCTTTGAGATAGGCACAGACGAGACGCTTTTTGATGGATTATATATTTCTAAAAATAAAGCACTGTGTGAGAAGTATATGGGACAGTATCCGGTGATTTCAGTTTCATTAAAGAGTGTTGAGGCTTTAAACTTTGATGATGCATTTGATATGGTGTGCGACATGGTATTTGAAGTGGCACTGGAAAACCAGTTCTTATTAGAAAGCAGTCAGTTGACAGATGTCGAGAAAATGACCTTTAAGGGATTACTGGAAAATAAAATGAGCCGAAGGATTGCTGTAAATGGATTAAAAACCGTTACCACACTGCTGGAGAAGCATTTTAATAAGAAGGTTATTATACTGATAGATGAGTATGATGTTCCGTTAGCAAAGGCAAATCAGAATGGATATTATGAGCAGATGGTGGATTTAATCAGAAATATGCTCTCAAGTGTTTTGAAAACAAATGACAGCCTTGAATTTGCGGTGCTTACCGGGTGCCTTCGGGTGGCGAAGGAAAGTATTTTTACAGGACTCAATAATTTTAATGTATTTTCAATAACAGATGAGGAATTTGACGAGAGCTTTGGATTTACTGATGACGAAGTCAGACAATTGCTTCACTATTATGGCCAGGATGATAAATACGATATTGTGAAGGCATGGTATGATGGATATCGTTTTGGAAGCGAGGATGTATACTGTCCGTGGGATGTGATTAATTATTGCAACAGTCATATAACAAATCCTGATCTGGAACCGAAAAATTACTGGCTCAACACAAGCGGTAATGACGTGATAAAACACTTTATAGATATTGCAGATGGACAGAATAAAGCAGCAAAAAGTGAACTTGAGAGGCTGGTCAATGGAGAAATCATTCAGAAGGAAATATACGAGGAGCTTACCTATAGTGAGATGTATGACTCTATAGAAAATCTGTGGAGTGCACTTTTTATGACTGGCTATCTGACTTACAGAGGAAAGCCTAATGGCAGAAGGTATGATCTCATAGTACCTAATCTGGAAATCAGAAATATTATCACAGAGCATATACTTACGCTTTTTAGGGCAAGGCTGTCTGCTGATGGACAGAGGGTGAATGCTTTTTGCAGTGCACTGCTTGGCGCAGATGCGAAAATGGTAGAAAAACTGTTTACGGACTTTATGGAGTCTACCATAAGCGTCAGAGATACATTTGTACGAAAAAATATCAGGGAGAATTTTTATCATGGAATCCTGCTTGGCATATTGGGCTGCAAGGCGGGCTGGTCAGTAAGGTCTAACTGTGAGTCGGGGGATGGCTTTAGTGATATCCAGGTGCTTATAGATGACAGCGATACAGGAATTGTTATTGAAGTGAAATATGCAGATGACGGAAATGTTGATGAATTGGCGGAAGAGGCAATTAAACAGATTGATAAAATGAGATATACATCTTATTTGTATCAGTATGATGTGAAGCATGTATTAAAATACGGAATAGCCTGCTATAAGAAGAAATGCACAGCAGCGATGCATGAAGAGTGGAAATGAGCTTCAATTATATTTAATAACTAAAAACCGCCCGTGGCAAATATGCTATGGGCGGTTTTGATATAACATAAGCCAAGCCTTTTTACAGGCTGCTTAAATAAAATATTAGCCAAGCTCTTTCTCACACATATCAAGTACAGAGGCGATGGTAGTATCCATATCATAGTACTTGTACTCGCCGAGACGACCACCGAATATAACACCGGTCTCCTTATCGGCAAGTTCCTTGTATTTGGCGTAGAGCTGTCCGTTTTTCTCATCGTTTACAGGGTAGTAAGGCTCATCGCCGGCCTTCCACTCAGAAGAGTACTCACGGCTGATAATAGTCTTTGGCAGATCATTGCCATCCTCATCCTTACCGAACTCGAACCATTTGTGCTCGATGATACGTGTCCATGGAGTTTCGCGGTCTGTATAGTTGACAGCGGCATTGCCCTGGAAGTTAGGAATATCGAGGGTCTCATTCTCAAAGCGCACTGAGCGGTATTCCAAAGTACCTAGCTTAAAGCCAAAGTATGCGTCAATCGGACCTGTGTATACCACCTTGTCAGCAAGAGCATCGAGCTCAGCCTTGTGCTCAAGGTAGTCAGTATTCAATCTGACCTCAATGCCGTCGAGCAGATTTTCAACCATCTTGGTGTAGCCACCGATTGGAATACCCTGATAAAGAGCATTGAAGTAATTGTTGTCAAATGTAAGTCTAACAGGAAGACGCTTTATGATGAAAGCCGGAAGCTCCTTACAATCACGGCCCCACTGTTTCTCAGTGTAGCCCTTCACGAGCTTCTCATAGATATCACGGCCAACGAGTGAGATAGCCTGCTCCTCGAGATTTTTAGGCTCACCGGTGATTTCCTTTTTCTGCTCATCAATCTTTGCAGCAGCTTCCTCCGGTGTCACCACACCCCACATCTTGTTGAAGGTGTACATATTGAAAGGCATTGAGTAAAGCTCACCCTTGTAGTTGGCTACAGGGCTGTTTGTGAAGCGGTTGAACTCAGCAAACTGTGTGATGTAGTTCCAGACCCTCTTGTCATTGGTGTGGAAAATGTGGGCTCCGTACATGTGTACATTGATGCCCTCCTGCTTTTCGGTGTAAACATTTCCTGCTATGTTAGGACGCTTGTCCACAACAAGCACTGATTTGCCCTTGGCCTTTGCCTCATGGGCGAAGATGGCTCCGTAGAGACCGGAACCTACTACTATATAATCGTATTTCATTGTTTTCTCCTTGTTGCATAGTGATATTATAATTATAAGTACATTTTCCGGAAAAACAAGCAGAAACAATGAAAATAAGTAAATATTAATAAATCTTATGTTAGAAAATTATGATATACTTAGATATAGGAAGTTCAAAAGTAAGAAAATAAGAGGAAAGGCAACGCAACGATGAAACTACCCGGCTACTACTCCTCAGGAGAATTTGCAAAAAAAGCGCATATTACAAAAAAGACCGTCAGGTATTATGACGAGCACAATATTTTAAAACCATCCTACGTAAACGAAAACGGAGCCAGATTCTATAATGATGACGACTTTGCGCGTCTACAGCAGATACTGTTCCTCAAATATCTGGGCTTTTCCCTGGATGATATCAAGGAGATGACACTCAGAAACACGGACAGCAATGTCATGTCTGAGTCACTTCACATGCAGCTTGGTCTCGTGGAGGAGAGGATAGAGCAGATGAAGCTTATGAAATCAGCACTACAGGAGGCTTCAGAGGTAATAGACGAGGGGCGAAGCGTGGACTGGAGCCATATGCTGGAGCTGGTTAATATAAACGAGATGGAGCAAAAGCTAAAGCAGCAGTACAGGGATGCTTCAAATATATCAGCCAGAATCAATCTGCACAGGGATTTCTCGATGAATCCGGTGAGCTGGTTTAGCTGGGTATTTGATGAGTGCAGCTTTTTTGAGGGGGAAAAGGTGCTTGAGGTGGGCTGTGGTGATGCCTCTCTCTGGACACAGAACATAGACAGGATACCGGCAGATATGCAGATAACCCTGACTGATATATCGTATGGCATGGTAAGGGATGCGACGAGAAATGTAGGCGCAGATGACAAGCGCTTCACATATGAGGTGATGGATGCCCACAGGTTGTATAAGCCGGATGCATCGTATGACTGCGTGATAGCAGACCATGTACTGTTCTATTGTGACAATCTGGATGCCGTGTGCAGTGAAATCCTAAGGGTGCTAAAGCCCGGTGGCGTGTTTGTGTGCAGTACATACAGCTCACGGCATATGAAGGAAATAAATGACCTGGTGCAGCAGTTTGATGACCGTATAGAGCTGTCAGCGGAAAGGCTGTATGAGCAATTTGGTAAAGAAAATGGTGAGGCAATACTTGGAAAATACTTTGGTGAGGTAAGCTGGCATGGATACGAGGATGAGCTTGTGGTAGAAAAAGCAGAGCCTGTGATAGAGTATGTGCTTTCGTGCCACGGCAACCAGAACAGGTATATTGTGGACCGCTATAAGGAATTTGCGGCATTTGTCAGAAAGAAGACAGAGGGAGGGTTCCATATCACAAAGGATGCAGGTGTATTTATTGCACGAAAATGATTCAAAAACAGGATATTATAAGCATATATTTTGTGAAAAATGCTAAAAATATAAAAAGTACTTGAAGGTGCCCTTGGGGCACCTTTTATAATGCAGGTAAATGATGAATCAGGTCAGTGGATTCTATAGACCGAAAGCATCAAATGCAGCACGTAGTTTCAGTTTAAAGGAGAACAACATGAAAGGTATTATATTAGCGGGAGGTTCAGGCACACGTCTTTACCCACTCACAATGGTAACATCAAAGCAGTTACTTCCAATTTATGACAAGCCAATGATCTACTATCCTATGTCAGTGCTTATGAATGCAGGCATCAGAGATATTCTGATCATTTCAACACCACAGGATACACCAAGATTTAAGGAGCTCTTAGGAGACGGACATCAGTTTGGTGTCAACCTCACCTACGAGGTACAGCCTAGCCCGGACGGACTGGCACAGGCATTCGTTATCGGTGAGAAATTCATTGGTGATGATACAGTAGCCATGGTTCTCGGAGACAACATCTTCGCAGGACACGGACTCAATAAGAGACTCAAGGCCGCAGTTGAAAACGCAGAGAGCGGTAAGGGCGCCACAGTATTCGGCTACTATGTAGATGACCCTGAGAGATTCGGTATCGTAGAGTTTGATAAAGAGGGAAAAGCTATTTCAATCGAGGAAAAGCCGGAGCATCCAAAGAGCAATTACTGTGTCACAGGTCTTTACTTCTACGACAACAATGTAGTAGAGTACGCAAAGAACCTTAAGCCATCAGCCAGAGGAGAGCTTGAGATAACAGACCTTAACAGAATCTATCTCGAGAAAAAGGCACTCAATGTAGAGCTTTTAGGACAGGGCTTTACATGGCTTGACACAGGAACACATGAGAGTCTTGTAGATGCCACAAACTTTGTCAAGACAGTCGAGACACATCAGCACCGTAAGATAGCATGTCTTGAGGAAATCGCTTACTTAAACGGTTGGATTACAAAGGATGAAGTATTAAAGACATATGAGCTCGTAAAGAAGAACCAGTACGGACAGTACTTAAAGGACGTACTTGATGGAAAATACCGCGAGCAGTTATATTAAGGAGGAAATCAAAATGACAATTATCGTAACAGGTGGAGCAGGATTTATCGGAAGTAACTTCGTATTTCACATGCTTAACAAATATCCGGATTACCGTATCGTATGCTTAGACTGTCTTACATATGCAGGAAATCTCTCAACACTTGAGCCTGTAATGGACAATCCAAACTTCCGTTTCGTAAAGGAGAGCATCACAGACCGTGACGCCGTATACAAATTATTTGAGGAAGAGCATCCTGATATGGTTGTAAACTTCGCAGCAGAGTCACACGTTGACCGTTCAATCGAAAACCCACAGGTATTCCTTGATACAAATATCATCGGAACATCAGTGCTTATGGATGCATGCCGCAAGTATGGTATTAAAAGATATCACCAGGTATCAACAGATGAGGTATACGGAGATCTGCCACTTGACCGCCCTGACCTTTTCTTCCATGAGGATACACCAATTCATACATCAAGCCCATATTCATCATCAAAGGCAGCAGCAGACTTACTCGTGCTTGCTTACCACCGCACATATGGACTTCCTGTAACAATCAGCCGTTGCTCAAACAACTATGGACCATACCATTTCCCGGAGAAGCTTATCCCACTTATGATTGCAAATGCACTTAATGATAAGCCACTCCCGGTATACGGAACAGGCGAGAACGTGCGTGACTGGCTCTATGTAGAGGATCACTGCAAGGCAATCGACCTTATCATCCACAACGGACGTGTAGGAGAGGTTTACAATGTAGGTGGACACAATGAGAAGACAAACCTCGAAATCGTAAAGATTATCTGCAAGGAGCTCAATAAGCCGGAGAGCCTTATCACATTCGTAGGAGACCGTAAGGGCCATGATATGCGTTACGCAATCGACCCTACAAAGATTCACAACGAGCTCGGATGGCTTCCAGAGACCAAGTTTGAGGACGGCATCAAGAAGACAATCAAATGGTACCTTGACAACCGTGAGTGGTGGGAGACAATCATCAGCGGAGAGTACCAGAACTATTACGAGAAGATGTACGCGAATAGATAACGGCTATTCGTAAACCTTGAAGAATCGGAATGTGTGTTTACGAATATTTGTAAAAAGGAGACCCCAAAATGAAAGTATTTGTTACAGGAGTTGCAGGTCAGCTCGGACACGACGTAATGAATGACCTTGCAGCGCGTGGTTACGAAGGAATCGGAACAGATATAGCACCACAGTACAGCGGAGCAGACGATGGCACAGCAGTTACAAAGATGCCATATGTCTCACTCGACATCACAGACCGTGATGCAGTGGAAAAGACAATCACGGAGCTTAAGCCTGACGTGGTAGTACATTGTGCAGCATGGACAGCGGTAGATCTGGCTGAGGATGATGATAAAAAAGCAAAGGTGCATGCAATCAATGCAGACGGCACACAGAATATCGCGGATGCCTGCAAGAAGATAGATGCCAAGATGGTATATATCAGCACAGACTATGTATTTGACGGACAGGGCACCACACCATGGAAGCCTGACTGCAAGGACTATGCACCTCTCAACGTATACGGACAGACAAAGCTCGACGGAGAGCTTGCAGTGGCAAATACCCTTGAGAAGTACTTTATCGTGCGTATAGCATGGGTATTTGGAGTGAACGGCAAGAACTTCATCAAGACAATGCTGAATGTCGGCAAGACACATGACAGGCTCACAGTAGTAAATGACCAGATTGGTACACCGACATACACACTCGACCTTTCAAGACTGCTCGTAGATATGATAGAGACTGATAAATACGGTTACTATCATGCTACAAACGAGGGCGGATATATAAGCTGGTATGATTTCACAAAAGAAATCTTCAAGCAGGCAGTGGAGCTTGGTCATACAGAGTATTCTGAGGACAGACTCACAGTCACACCTGTTACAACAGCAGAGTATGGTGTGTCAAAGGCAGCACGTCCGTTTAACAGCAGACTGGACAAGAGCAAGCTCGTGGAGAATGGATTTAAGCCACTCCCTACATGGCAGGATGCATTGCACAGATATCTGCAGGAGATTAACTTTTAGAAAGGACATAGAAATCATGGGACAGATTAAAGTACAAAAAAACGTAGGTGGAATCGAAGGACTTTGCATCATCGAGCCTACAGTACACGGAGACAACCGTGGATACTTTATGGAGACATACAATTCAAAGGACATGCAGGAGGCAGGCATTGACAGAGTATTCGTACAGGATAATCAGTCATGCTCCACAAAGGGAGTGCTCCGTGGTCTTCATTTCCAGAAGGAATACCCACAGGCAAAGCTTGTGCGTGCAGTAAAAGGCTCAGTATTTGATGTGGCTGTAGACTTAAGAAGCGATTCAAAGACATATGGCAAGTGGTTTGGAGTAGAGCTCACCGAGGAGAACAAGAAGCAGTTCCTTATCCCGGAGGGCTTTGCACACGGATTTTTAGTACTCTCAGATGTAGCAGAGTTCTGTTACAAGGTAACAGATTTCTGGCACCTTGGAGACGAGAGCGGACTTGCATGGAATGATCCTGCAATCGGCATCGAGTGGCCACAGCTTGTCGGAGAGTATCCGGGAAGCGCCGACGGAAGTGGATACACACTTGAGGATGGCACACCAATCAATTTAAGTGATAAGGATCAGAAGTGGGAGACACTAGAGAATACATTTAAGTTCTAGAATAAATAAAACTTGCAATAAGCTATGGATGGTTTATACTGTTCATAGCTTATTTTGGTATAGAAATTTAATATAGATTTAATATCGACATACAATAATCAGTGGCAAATATGTTACAAATATGTTAAAATATCTTTTATGGACAAAAATAAATCAATTTCAACACAGAAAAATAACAGATGGGATGTAGTATACTTTATATTGTATGGCATTGTGCTCGCAAAATGCGTATACGAGACTACCATGTTTTCGCAGCAGGTACTGGTGGGCACCTTTAAGCTATTTCTTGCAGCGATGGTTTTGTATACGGGAGCCAAAGTTCTTTTTTCAGGATACTACAGCAGAAAAGAGCAGCTTGCAATTGCCGTAGTTATTCTTATATTTGGAATAGTAGGTTTACAGACCGGTTATTATGAGCTGCTACAGCCGGTATTACTTATTGTCGGGGCAAAAAATGTGAGGTTTGACAATATACTAAAGGTATATACGGCGGTGGTATCGGTCATGCTTATAGTGGCAGCTATAGCCAGTCAGACAGGTGTGATAGCGGATGTGATAGGCTATTCACCTAGAAATGCAGCAGCAGCCAGACATTCATACGGCATCATATATCCGACGGATTTTGCGGCACATATATTTTATCTGATATTGGCGGTAAGCTGCCTTGGTATATGGAAGAGAGTACGGGAAAACGAAAAATACAGATATCTGGCATGGCTCAGATGGCTTATCGTGATAGCAGCAGCTGTATTTATATATATAAAAGCAGGAGCATTTACAGGAACAGTCTGCCTGACAGGATTTTTGGTTTTGATGGGGCTGGTTTATCTGCTTGAGAGGAAAAATCTGGCGCGCAGGGTGTGTGAGATATTTAAATATCTGCCGATAGTGTGGGCGAGTCTTTTTCTTGCACTCAGCTATTTTTATAGTGAGAGCAATGCTATAATGGTTAAAATAGACTCTGTACTGTCTCAAAGGCTGATGGTGAGCCATAAAGTGTGGAGTGAGTATAGCATCAAGCCATTTGGACAGTTTATAGAGGAACAGGGCTGGGGAGGTGTTGCAGACCCGACCGGGATAGACCCTGCAAAGTATTTCTTTATAGATGATATGTATCTTAGGATGCTGTTTGAGTATGGAATAATAGTGTTTGCTGTAGTGCTGATATTATTAATATTTATTGGTCACAAGGCAATAGGAGCAAAGCAATATGTGCTTTTTGCGGCAATAGTCATGATTGGAGTGCACTCCTTTATGGAACACCATCTGCTGGAGCTGGCATATAATCCTTTCCTGCTTGTACTGCTTGCCGGTATAGATACTGCTGATAAGGAAAAATCCGGGAGAAAGATATGAACTCAAAAAAATGGATAATCCAGTACCTTGAGGTACTTCTTGATATAATTGTGATGTTTACATCTTATCTGATTGCAAACTGGTACAAGTTCGGTTTCTTTAGAACGGGACTTATAAACCATACAGAGCACTATCTTACACTTTTTTTGGTGGAGCTTGTGGCATATGTGGTAGTACATTTCGTGGCATTTGCAGATGATAATCTGATAAACCGAAAGCTATTTCCTGAAATATACAATGTCCTGAAAATGTATGTATATGTGGGTGCAATCACAGTCGGCTGTGTATATTTCACAAAAACAAGTGAATATTTCTCCAGAGGGCAGATGGGTATGACCTTCATACTGAGTACTATATTCACGGTGATAGTCAGACAGCTGCTGAAAAGACTGGTGACAAAGGAATATCACCGCTCAGGGGCCAATGAGAAAATCATGCTTGTCACAACCTCGGACCAGGTGGAGCGAGTGATAAAAAAGATAAAGACCACAAGAAACTGGGATTTTCGTATATCGAATATTGCAATACTGGACTGTGATATGGTCGGTGAGATAGTAGACAAGATAGAGGTCGTCGCAACTGCCGATAACCTGCTTCAGGTGATATCAACAGCGGAGATAGACTCAGTGTTTGTACATCTGCCGGACAACTATCCGTTTAAGCAGAGAGAGTTTGTTACAGTACTCAATGAGATGGGCAAGACAGTGCATCTGAATGTCAATGAGTATGAGACCAAGGTCGGTGAGCACTATATGGATTTCCTTGGAAAATACGCAGTGGTCACATGGAAGAATAAGACATATCGTGTAAGGCATCTGCTTATAAAAAAGCTGATGGATCTGCTGTTTGGCGTGGCCGGAAGCATACTTATAGTGCCTGTATGGCTTGTTGCATTTATAGGAAAAATAGTCACAGGCGACCATGGACCGGTGCTCATATCGCTTGTCAGAGTCGGCAAAAACGGACGAAGATTTTATTACTATAAATTCCGCACCATGTACATGGACGCGAGGGATAGATATGACAAATGGATACTGGATGGAAAGAAGGGAAAAGACCCGAGATTTACACCGGTTGGAAGAATGCTTGGGGCATTAAGGCTTGAAAATCTGCCATCAGCCTGGAATGTGCTGTGGGGAGATATGAGCATGGTGGGAAATCCGGCTCCATCACTGCCGGAGTTTATAGAATACTCTGCATTTCACAGAAAAAGTCTATCGGTAAAGCCCGGAATCATAGGCTTCTGGCAGGTATACAGCAGGGAACACAGGCTGCTTACCGAGGAGGAGCAAAGCGAGTACGACCAGGAATATATACTGAACTGGACGGTAGGCCTTGATCTGAGGATTATTTTCAGGGCAGTATGTCCTCTGTGCAGGTCTGTGTCAAAGAGAGAGCTTGTCATGCCGGCACAGTTGGTTGATGAGATGAGATGCTTGAGCGAGCTAGTGAAGGATAGAGAGCCTTTAAGCTATGACATACAGGCATATCAGGCCACTGAAGACAGCGGAAAGCCGGTATACAGATTTATAAAGCGCATGGTGGATATTGTTGCCTCACTGCTTGGACTTATAGTGTTGTCACCGGTGTTTATCATACTCGCTGTGATAATCAGAATGAGTGATGGCGGCAGCGTGTTCTATGGGCACACAAGAGTCGGCTATAAGGGAAAGAAAATATCTGTATACAAGTTCAGGAGCATGAAGACGAACGCAGGTGATCTGGAAAAGATACTGACACCTGAACAGCTGGAGCAGTATGTAAAGGAATTCAAGATAGACAATGATCCTCGAATCACAAAAATAGGAGGCTTTCTGCGAAAGACCAGCCTTGATGAGCTGCCACAGCTAATCAACATACTTAAGGGCGAGCTCTCCATAGTGGGACCGCGTCCAATCGTGGAGAAGGAAACCGAGATATACGGCAAGGACATCGCAAAGCTTCTGAGCGTAAAGCCGGGACTGACAGGCTACTGGCAGGCATATGCCAGAAACAATGCCACCTATGAGAGCGGAGAGCGCCAGAGGATGGAGATGTACTATGTGGAGCACTGCTCGCTTTGGCTGGATATAAAGATACTTTTCAGAACCGTTTTTTCTGTAATCAGGGAGGATGGAGCACAATAATCAGAACATATGTGAGAAATATGATGAAGAAATTGGATTTAAATAGTATAAAAATAAGTCTCATAATACCTACTCTCAACGCTGCAGAGTATATGCCCGGTCTGATAGATATACTGGGCAGGCAGACACGTAAGCCCGATGAGATAATAGTTATAGACTCAGAATCCGAGGATGCCACAGTGCGCATGGCAGAGCAGGCTGGATTTAGGACACTAAAGGTCAAGAAAAGTGAGTTTGATCATGGTGGCACGAGAAACTATGCTGTAACCATGTCAAAGGGTGATATAGTGATGTTTTTGTCGCAGGATGCACTGCCTTCAGATGAACACTATGTGGAGAATATGCTGGCAGGCTTTGAAAACGAAGATGTCGTTATGATATCAGCCAGACAGCTCCCGAGAATGGATGCTAAGCCTGACGAGGCATTAGTCAGGGAGTATAATTATCCTGCAGAAGGCTTTGTCAGAAGTAAAGAGGATATACCAAGGCTTGGGATAAAGGCATATTTCTTTTCAGATGTATGCTCAGCCTACAGACGTGATTTCTTTGAAGACATAGGCGGCTTTGAAAGCCCACTGCTCACAAATGAGGATATGCTGATGGCAGCCAGGGCACTTAGGGCAGGATACAAGATAGGCTATTGTGCCACAGCACAGGTGTATCACTCACACAACTATACATTTAAGCAGCAGTACAAGCGCAACTTTGATGTAGCGGTCTTTATGGAGACATACAAGGATGAGATAAAGTGTGACGGCACCACAGGTGAGGGTATCAGGATGGTGCTTTTCATAGAAAAACAGCTCCTAAAGCAGTTCAAGATAGGAGCAGCAGTGCACTGTATATTTGACAGTGCGGCAAAGTTTCTGGGCAACAGGGCCGGAAGAAAGTGGAAGAGGAAGAATGCATAGCACAGACAAGATAGCCATTCTAATGGCTACATACAATGGAGAAAAATATATATGTCAGCAGATAGACTCTATCCTGTCGCAGACCTGCAAGGACTGGGAGCTATATATACACGATGATGGCTCTACAGACAACACGATAGCTGCTGTAGAAAGCTATGTGGAAAAATACCCGGATAAGATACATCTGATAGATGGTAAATCAACCGGCGGCGCAAAGTACAACTTTTTCTATATGTTTGGTCAGGTGGAAGCTCCATACTATATGACCTGTGATCAGGATGATGTGTGGCTGGAAAAGAAGATAGAGCTGACATATGATAAGATGCAGGCTATTGAGGACAAAGCCGATATTCCATGCCTGGTATACACGGAGCTTCGCGTGGTAGATAGCGAGCTGAATACAATAGCGGACACGATGAGCGAATACCAGAGTCTTGACTGCCACAAGCGTACAATCAACCAGTTTATATTGCAGAATTCTGTGACAGGCTGTACAATGATGGTAAACAGGGCTTTAAGAGATAAGATGCTTCACATCACCGATATAGACAACACTATAATGCACGACTGGTGGGCAGCACTTGTAGCTGCACAGTTTGGTAAAACAGCATTTATAGATGAGCCAACGATACTGTACAGACAGCATGGAGACAACAGCCTGGGAGCACTTGGGATAAATAAGCTCTCATATATTGTGCGCCGTGTCTGGCAGAAAAAACAGATACAGGAGAGCATGAGGCTGGGACGGCTTCAGGCGAGAGAATTTGCAAAAACATATAATCTGCCCACTGACAGTCTGGCAGTAAGGTATGCGGCACTGGAAGGTAAATCCAGACGCGTAAGACAACGGTTTTATAAGGAAAATGATATGTATAAGACTGGGACCATGAGACGGCTGGGACAGGCTGTGTGGGGATGATTTGACAAAAGCATAAGTAGAGAGTATAATTTTTAGGCATTTAGTGACAAATAATATTTTAGATTAGGAAAGAATTTAATTGTTATGGAAGAAAAATTTATAAAAAAAGTATTTAGAATAACATTATTGGTTTATTTTGCTTCTATATGTTTAGTATATTTAGTGTCAAGTAAGCAGTTTCACTACCAGGAAACTCAGAGTGATACTGTCTCACAGTCTCAGGTTGTAGGAGAGTTTGCTGAGGGAGATACAATTAAGCAGACATTTACGGTTGATAGTCAGTATCTTGAAGGGGTGACAGTTACACCGGCAACCTATGGCAAAACCGCAGAGGGTATGCTTGAAGCGAAGATTACAGATACAAACGGAAAAAATATTGCTGATATTGATGTGGATATGTCAGAACTAAGTGATAATCAGCCATATGATATAAAATTGCCTGAAAAAATCAAGACAGATAATAATGAAAGCTACACATTAGAATTGATTTGCAAATCATTGGATGGCGACAGTCAAATCTCTTTTTACTATGGAAATTCTATCAAGATGGCAAAAGGAGAGATTGCTAAAACATATAATGACAATAATTGTGTGTATATCAACAATGAAGCCCTTGAGGGAGAATTGTGTCTTTCTGTAGATGGAATGAATACTATATGGTTTGGCAACTATTACTGGCTAATAATGGGAGCAATAGGAATTCTTCTTATTGTTTATTTTGTCGTATCATTAAATAAATGGAAATCAGGTAAACAAACAGTGGTTATTGCATTCTTAGATTCTGTTTCACATTACAAGTTCCTGATAAGCCAGTTGGTAAAGAGAGATTTTAAGACTAAATATAAGCGTTCTGTGCTTGGTGTGTGTTGGAGCTTTTTGAATCCACTCCTAATGATGCTTGTTCAGTATGTGGTATTTTCTACTATATTTAGTTCAGGAGTGGCGAATTACCCTGTATACCTGCTTAGTGGAATTGTTATGTTCAACTTCTTTAATGAATGTTGTGCTATGGGAATTTCAGCTATAACATCAAACTCTTCACTTATAACAAAGGTATATGTACCTAAATATATATATCCTCTGTCAAGGGCAATGTCATCATTAGTAAACCTTGGATTTTCACTTATCCCTTTGCTCATAGTGACATTTGTTACTGGATTATGGCCTAGACCGGCATTTATATTATTGCCATTCCCTATCATATGCATGATGATATTTAGTCTGGGAATGAGCTATTTCCTTAGTACGTCAATGGTGTTTTTTAAGGATACGCAGTTTATATGGAATGTACTGAGCACAGTGTGGCTCTATGCGACACCTATTTTCTATACAGAAAATATTATTACTTCATCTATATTATTAAAAGCTTTCCATTGTAATCCAATGTATCAGTTTATATACTTTGTGAGAAGCATTCTCATAGATGGGGTATCACCGTCACCACAGCATTATTTATATTGTATTCTGCTATCAGTTGTACCATTCATACTTGGTTTCTGGTTCTTTAAAAAGAACGAGGACAAGTTTATTTTCAATCTGTAAGCATTAAGGAGTATGACCTATGAACATGATAGAAGTAAAAGATGTGTCTATATGCTTTCGAATGGCAAATGACAAATTGAATAGCCTGAAAGAGTTTATGATCCAGAAAGTGAAGGGGAAACTCAAATATGAGGAATTCTGGGCACTTAAAGATGTGAGCTTCAATGTGAAAAAAGGTGAGGTTGTGGGAATAGTAGGTCACAACGGAGCTGGAAAAAGTACAATATTGAAGGTAATCTCAGGGATTATGAAGCCTACAGAGGGCGCTGTTGTAACACATGGTAATATTGTCCCGATGTTGGAACTCGGTAGTGGCTTTGATATGGATCTTAGCGGTAGAGAAAACATATATCTTAATGGTGCAATACTGGGATATTCAAAAGAGTTTCTGGATGAAAAGTTTGATGAAATCCTTGAATTCTCTGAGCTTGGAGAGTTTATAGAGCAGCCAATTAGAAACTATTCTTCCGGAATGCTTATGAGACTGGCTTTTTCGGTGGCGACTATTGTGAATCCGGAAATACTGATTGTGGATGAAATATTAGCTGTAGGAGATGCTGACTTTCAGGAAAAAAGTAAGAAGAAAATGCTTGATTTGATGAGTGGCGGAACTACAGTGCTATTTGTATCACATATGATATCTCAGATACGGGAGATGTGTGATACAGTTGTTTGGCTTGATCATGGCAAAGTAAAGATGATTGGTGGGGCGAAAGAAGTATGTGATGCCTACCAGTTTAAGAAGAGCGAAAACGATGAATTGTCGAAGCTTTACTTTGATGATGGAACAGGTTTTAATGAGAGAGCTACATTTACTCAGGTTATGCCGATGGATGGTAATATCTTTAAACAGGTATATGAATTCCCGACAAAATGCCAGCATGTGAGATATGATCCGGTAGAGGGTACAACGATATCGCTTAGTGACTTGAAGATTGTAGCAGAAGATGCAAATGTCAATATTATAGCTACGAATGGCAGACAAGTTGATGATGCATTCTATTTTGGAAAGGATGATCCTTGGATAGATATGTCATTTAGTCATGGCGTTTCAAGTGTAGAAATAACCGGTGTTGTAAGAGAAGTCAACGAAGATGCAATGTAAATATGAATAGTGGAATAGTATTAAATATTAAAAAAAATGGTCTGTTTGCAACTGCCAAAAAAATCAAGAGAAAGCTTGATGAAGAAAATGCATATAAAATCTGGCAGGAGAAAAACCGACTTGATGGTAATTTGTTAGAGCTACAAAGAAGATACATTTTCAAAGAGGACTATAAATTTAGTATAGTCGTGCCGGTATATAGAACCAATGCAGAATATCTAAGAGCTATGATTGATTCTATAAAAGCACAGACATATTCTGATTGGGAACTCTGTATTGTTGATGCTAGCGAATATAAATCTGGTGAAAATAAAGAGACTATCAATATAATTGAAAAGTATCTGGTAAATGATAAAAGAATTAAATTTAGAGTTTTAGAGGAAAATCATGGGATTTCAGCAAATACAAATGCTGCTATAGAAATGGCAACAGGAGATTTTATTGTTTTTGCAGATCATGATGATATGTTAGCTCCGGATGCACTTTTTGAGTGCGCAAAGCTTTTAGAGAATGAGCCTGATGCAGATATTATATATTCAGATGAAGATAAAATAGTTGCTGGTGGTACAAAACGCTTCCAACCATATTTCAAACCGAATTTTAATATAGATCTTTTAAGAGCTAATAATTATATTTGTCATTTGTTTGTAGTAAGAATGTCGATTGCTAAGCAGGTTGGGTTTTTAAATCCTGATCTGGATGGTGCGCAGGATTATGATTATATTTTAAGATGTGTAGAAGAAACTAATTCCATATATCATATACCCAAGATATTATATCATTGGCGATGTCATGAAAATTCAACGTCGGTAAATCCTGACAGTAAGCTTTATGCATTTAAAGCCGGAAAAAAAGCACTTGAAGACCATATTAAAAGAAAGAAAATTGATGCTAAGGTTGAAGAAGGACCATATCATGGGACTTACCACATCATATATGGGTATAGTAAGACAGCACCAATAACTATTATTGTGGTTGGTGATAGAATATATGATAAGGCATGTGTGGATTCAATTGAGTGCAGTTCTCAGTATGTTAATAAGAATTACTTGTTTATAGAAACAAAAGAACAGATAAAAGAAGTTGTAAAAGATATACAAACTGATTATATTTGGATTATCAATAACAGATATAAAGTCATGAGCTTTAAATGTATAGAAGAAATGCTTGGATATATAACAAGGTCGGATGTAGGAGCTGTAGGTGCAAAAATATGTAATAAGAAATATATTTTGCAGGCTGGCATAGATGTAGATCAGGAAGGAAGCGTGATATATCCGTTTAAGGGATATGGAAGATCCGAAGCAGGAAATTTTAACAGACTTGTAAGTACAAGAGATTGTTATTCAGTCTCATCAGACTGTGTGATGTTAGATAAGAGTGTATTATTATCTATGATAACGCCGGATATGGCTGGATGTGAGAATGATTTAGAATTAATCCTGGGTAAGACTTTGAAGAAATTAAATAAATATGCAGTATACAATCCATATATTGAGATTGAAGCGCGATAAAAGATAAGCAATTGAAGGGTGCAGGTTATTATTTATGAATACTATCAAGCAAAATATAAAAAAAGTAGCAAGACCAATTTATCATAAAGTAGTTCCGGAGAAGGTAAGAGCACGCAGGGCAGCAAGATTAAATCGCAGTTTGGAATATGAAACATGGATTACTATGCTTGAAGCAAATGAGAACTATGATGAGAAGTTTGAATATAATCCTAAGATTTCAATTTTGGTACCTGTTTATAATGTACTGGACAGACATCTTATTCCTTGTATTGAGTCTGTACTTAATCAAGTATATACAAATTGGGAGCTTTGTCTGGCTGATGATTGTTCTTCATGGGATAGTGTGAGAGAGACTCTTGCAAAGTATGAAGGAAACGAAAAAATCAAAATTGTCTACAGAACAGAGAATGGTCATATTTCACGTTGCACAAATTCAGCGCTTGAAATTGCAACTGGTGAATTTGTTGCTTTTATGGATTGTGATGATGTATTACGTCCAAATGCATTATATGAAGTTGTAAAAAAACTGAATGAAGATTCAAATCTGGATTTTATCTATAGTGACGAGGATAAAATTGATGATGATGGCTTTAATAGACATATGCCACATTTTAAGCCGGATTGGTCGCCTGATACATTAATGTCACATATGTACACTTGTCACTTTGGTGTGTATCGTAGAAGCATTGCAAATGAAATAGGTGGTCTAAGAGCTGGGTATGAGGGCGCACAGGACTATGATTTTACACTCAGATTTACTGAAAAGACAAATAATATAGCTCATATTGATAAAATCTTATATCATTGGAGAGAGAGAAAAGAATCAACAGCCTTGGATCCATCTGCAAAGCCATATATATTTGAGGCTGCAAAGAAGAGTAAGGAGGATGCGCTTGAGAGACGTGGCCTAAAGGCTAATCTGGAAATGGTAGATATAATGTATCAGTATAGGGTAAATTATATTTCGCAGACTAATCCACTTGTAAGTGTGATAATCCCATCAAAGGATAATTATAAAGTTTTAAAGAGATGTATAGAGACATTGTATGAAATTACAAGATACAGGAATTTTGAAGTTATTCTTGTGGACAATGGAAGTAATGACGAGAATAAAAAACTGTATCAGGGATTGTCAGATAAATATAAATTCAAATATGTTTATGAAAAAATGGATTTTAACTTCTCAAGAATGTGTAATATCGGAGCGAGGGAAGCGAAGGGTGAGTACTACTTATTCCTAAATGATGATATTGAGATAATTAATGAGGAATGGCTTGAAAGAATGGTTGGACATGCTGAATTAGAACATGTCGGAGCTGTAGGAGCTAAGCTTCTTTATCCAAATAGTAAACTGATACAGCATATAGGTGTTATTAACATAGCAAATGGTCCTGTTCATGCATTTGCCGGATTAAGTGATGACAATATATACTATTTCGGACGTAATAAGATAGATTATAACTGGCTGACAGTAACGGCAGCGTGCTTACTTGTAAAGGCAAGTAAGTTTGAGCGGGTTAATGGTTTCAACGAGGAAATGCCGGTTACCTATAATGATGTGGAATTTTGCTTTAAATTAGTGGAGGCGGGATATTACAATGTTGTCAGAAATGATGCTATTTTATATCATCATGAATCTGTGAGCAGAGGCGATGATTTGTTGAGTAAAGAAAAATTTAACCGTCTTATGTCTGAACAGAACCATATGTATGAATTACATCCTGAATTTAAAGATAAGGATCCTTTTTACAATTCAAATTTAGCCCAACACGCTGCAGATTTTTCATATAATATGTTTAAAGAGAGCAAAGGAAAGTGTACAGTAAGTGAGAATATTGAAAATTTTGAAATATGTAAAAAGGTGATAAACGCAATTGACAGAGTGTATGTTGGTGATAAATGTGTTATTGAAGGGTGGGCATTTTTTAATGAAAAGCCATATAATGGGGAAATAAAGATTTGGCTTAGATCTTCGGAAAAATCTTATATTATAACTACGAAGAGAGTTTACAGATCTGACTTAGCAATTCATTTCAAAAGGAAAGTTGGAGCTGATATGTCAGGATTTATTTGCGAATTTGATGGTGTTGATGCAGGAAAATATGATATTTATGTCTGCTGTAAAAATAAGGCAACGAGGACAAAACAACATATTGTAATAAACAAATAAAATCATTTGTTGCAGGAGTAAGAGATGTCAAAAAAAATTATTAGTAAAATATTATTATGGATTTTAATATTTAGTACATTAAGTGTTGTGACATTAGCAATGGTTTGGTCTCCGCGTAAAGAGCTAAAAATTCGGGGGGATTCTGATAATTTATTAGAACGATATGATACATCTGATATAATAGAATATAGCGGTTGTTATGTAAATCAAAGTGGTCAAATTTGTATTAATGGAGCAGATCCTCATATTGTATTTAAAAAAGAAAATATAAAAAATGTAACGACAATTGTTGTTAAATTAAAAGATAAAGTATCGGGCGATTTAGATGTACAGTTATATTTTGATAAAGGCAATGAATTTAATGAAAATGATAGTTGTATAAAAACCATTTTCTCTGGAGATGACAATGTAGGGTTTGAACTTACTAGCCAAAGCATCAAACAAATTAGAATAGATGTTGATTCTGACTTTAACTTTGACGATATAGAAATATATTCAGGTAAGCCGATAATTAGCATTGACAAAGAAAATATGCATTATGAAAGAATAATTTACTCTATTTGCTTTGCTATTTTAATTATATGCATTTTATTATTTATAGACAAAAAATTGAGTTTTAGTGATGCAATTATTTACTTTATTGGTAGAAAATATAAAATAGCATTAAGAGATTTACTTATATGTATAGTTTCTTTTGTTATAGGAGCTATAATTGCGTATTTTGTTAGTGGATTAAAGTTTATGTATAGTACATGGCTATTTTGTTCTGCCATAGTAGTTACTATTTTATTTGCATTGATTAGCTATAGAACGATAAAAGATAAACCGGAGAAATTATTTGTCAGGCTAGTTTTTATTTCTTCTATTACTATGTTATTAGTCTCTCCAATTGGCCATATTAGTTGGGATATTGACTCACATTTTAAATTTGCAATAAGTTCTTCGTCTGTTGCATACGTAGGACTATCAGAACCAGAATTAGAAGTATTGACTAATGGGGCTGATTTTATTCAGAATACAGACACTTATGTTCAAAATACAGAAAAGATTAATACTTTAAACAAGAATAGTGATGCAATAATAAAATATATAGATCATAACATTTCTTTGACGGCATTACCTAGTGGAGTTATGATTGCCTTGCTAAGATTGTTTGGAGCAAATTTTTTTGTAATATATAAATTGGGACAAATTCCAATAGTATTAATATATTCATTATGTTGTTATTTTGCCATGAGACGATTACATAGTGGAAAAATGATATTAGCTGTTGTGGCTATGTTTCCAACATCTTTATTTATAGCAAGCAATTATTCTTATGATACATGGGTTATTGGATTTGTTATGATAGGAATGGCATATTTTGTGGGGAACTGTCAGGAAAAAGGTGTAGTTTCGACAAAAGATACGATTATTATGGTTATAGCATTTGCAATAGCAATAATTCCAAAGCAAATTTATTTAGCATTTTTAGTAATTCCATTTCTGATGAAACAGGACAAAATTGAGAATAAGAAAAAATATTATAGCATTTGTTCTATGGCATTTGTAATTATGTTATTTGATTTGCTTTTGAAAACCATTTTTGAAACTTCAAAAGGTGGTGATGTAAGAGGTGGTGCAGGGGTTAATCCAACTGAACAGATATTGTATATTATTCATAACCCAGTAGAATATACACATAACTTATTTAATTTTTTGAAAGACTATTTGTCAATTAGGAATATGAATGGATATATTGATCATTTTGCATATCTGGGAATTGGTACAACAACGGTTGCTATAATAGTATTTGCATGTTTGATTTTTACAACATTAACAGATAAACGTGAATGCGACGTTAAAGCATATACGAAAATAGTATATATATATGATATAATAATGTTTTTTGGAACAGTAGTTTTGATAGCTACATCACTGTATATTGCATATACAGAAGTTGGTTCAGCTACAATAGCTGGATGTCAATCAAGATATATAACACCATTGATTTATCCATTATTTGCCGTTTTGGGTGGTAGTGGAATTAGGTTGAAATTTGATTATCGAGTATGTAATGGTAATTATGCAAAGTGTTTCAATGTGGTGTATATATCAGTATATTTTGATCAAAATGTTATAAGGAGGAAAAATGATAAAACATGAGTTTGTGATTTGTGCATATAAAGAAAGTAAATATTTAGAAGATTGCATAATTTCATTGAAAAACCAGAGAAAAAAATCAAATATTAAGTTAGCAACGTCAACACCTAACAGCTATATTGAAAATTTATGTAATAAATATGAGATTGAAATGTTCGTTAATAAAGGTGAAAAGGGAATTGCAGGAGACTGGAATTTTGCATATTCTTGCTCTGACGCACAATATATAACAATAGCACATCAGGATGATATTTATGGAGAAAATTATTCAACTGTAATTATAAATACTTTTGATAAATATCCACGTGCTTTAATAGCGTTTTCAGATTACTCAGAACTTATTAATGGTAAGTGTTCTGACAATGGGTTTAATTTGAAACTTAAAAGGATAATGTTAAAGAAGTTAAGAAATCATAATAAGGCATACAGAATTAAAAATAAGAGAAGTGCTATAAGACTTGGAAATGCAATCTGCTGTCCTTCTGTTACATACTCAAAGGAAGCTTTGCGTTATTACGAACCATTATTTAAAACAGGTTTTAGAAGTAATGTTGATTGGGAAACTTGGGAAAGAATATCTAAAGCAGATGGAGAGTTTTTATTTTGTAATGAAATATTGATGGCACATAGAATTCATGAAGAGTCGGAAACATCTGCAGTAATAGGAGATAATTTAAGAAATAAAGAGGATTATGAGATGTTTTTAAAGTTTTGGAATAGACCGGTAGCAAAGGTCTTAACAAAAATATATTCTCTTAGTGAAAAAGAAAACAATGTATAGAAAGTAAGGTGTAGATATGAATCGGCTACTAATAGTAATTCCAGCGTATAATGAGGAAGAAAGTATAGAAAAAGTTGTGAATAATATTAAAGAAAACTATTCACAATTTGATTATGTTATTATAAATGATGGTTCAAAGGATGGTACATACTCAGTTTGTGAAAAAAATAAATATAATATAATTGATTTGCCGATAAATCTTGGTTTGGCAGGAGGATTTCAGGCGGGAGCAAAATATGCGTATGTAAAAGGTTATGATTGTTTTATTCAGTTTGATGCAGATGGACAACATTTGCCTGAATATATTGACAAAATGCTAAAGAAATTGGATGAAGGCTATGATATTGTTATCGGTTCAAGATTTTTGGATGAAAAAAAGCCTATTTCTGCTAGAATGTTGGGAAGCAGACTTATTTCTACAGCAATAAAACTGACGACGGGGGTAAAGGTAAATGATCCGACATCTGGTATGAGATTATATAGCAGAAAATGTATTAAGGAGTTTGCACAGGAAATTAATTATGGGCCAGAACCGGATACGATATCATATTTGATAAAGAATGGTGCAAAGGTTGCTGAGGTGCAGGTTGAAATGAAGGAACGTGTTGCTGGAACAAGCTATTTAAATTTTGCAAGATCCATTTCTTATATGTTTAGAATGTTAATGTCTATATTGTTTGTACAGAATTTTAGAAAAAGATAGGGAGGATATAGGGGATGTCAACATCATTGAGAGTTATTTTATTTATTGCATCATTATGTGTTTTTTTCTTTATAATGAAGAAAATAAAGAAAGCAAAACTAAAAATTGAATATGCTTTATTTTGGATTGTATCAAGTATATTATTATTAATTTTAAGTATTTTTCCTCAAATTGCATATTTTTTTGCAGATATATGCGGAATAAAAAGTCCTGTTAATTTTATATTTCTATTTTCAATAATGGTACTTTTTGTTCATAATTTTTATTTATCTTTAAGAATTTCACATTTAGATAATATGGTGAATTGTCTTACTGAAGAAATTGCAGTGAGAGATTATTATAAGAAAGAAGAGAAAAATGAAGGTAAATAAACTATTAACAATAGCGTGTCATAAATATGTTAGTAGGGAAACTTCTGAAAATAATAATTTTGTTTGGAATATGATTGGAAGCATGATATTTGCGGCAGCGTCAATGATATTATCATTATTGATAATTAGAATAGTTGGTGAAGATGATGGGGGGATTTTTGCTATTGCAATAACAATAGCGCAGATGCTTGCTTTTATAGAGTATTATGAAACAAGAACATTTCAGGTTACAGACACAAAAAACACTTTTGAATTTGGACATTACAAGGCAGTAAAATATATTTTATTTGTTGTGTCGGTTATTGTTAGTATCGTATATTCAATATTGACAGTTAAATCAAATATATATAAGTGCGTTGTTATTTTATTGATGTGTATTTATAGATTTGTTGATGCATATGCAGATTTATATGAGGGAGCATTTCAAAAAGATGGTCGTTTAGATTTAACAGGAAAATCTCAGGCAGTTAGGACAGTTATGTCAGTTACTGTAATGTTAGTAGTACTTATTATTACGAAAAATATGATTTTAGCTATATCGTTGTCAATTCTTAGTGCAATACTTGGTTTGATTATTTTTGATGTAATGCCGATGAAAACATTTAGAAGTATAGCTGTTATTTGGAATGAAAAATATATTTTGGGGATTCTCAAAAATTGTTTTCCTTTATTTATAGGTTCTTTTTTATGGTCATATATCTTAAGTGCAAGCAGAATAGCAATAGATGCAAACATGGCATCAAACTTTTCAGCATATTTTCAGACACTATTTATGCCTGTTTCTATTGTAAATCTATTCGCAACTTTTGTTATGAAGCCTGCGTTAACTAAATTAGCAGACGAATATGCTTCAGATTACAAGAAACCATTTATTGTTTCGATATCTAAAATATCAGTAATAATAGTAGGATTTACTATAATTTGTATAATTGGGGCTTCGATTTTAGGTATTCCTGTATTACAAATCTTAACAGGTTCAGAACTAATACAGTATAGGATGGTATTGATTTTACTTATGTTTGCGGGTGGGGTTAATGCGTTATCTTATTTTGGTTATTATGTTTTAACTGTGATGCGAAGATCGGGAATGATAATTACAGGATATATAGTTTCTGCTATAGTTGCGAGATTTGCAAATGAATATTTAGTGGTTAGATATGGAATAAAAGGTGGAGCGTATGGTTTCCTTATTTCTGTAATTGTGTTGTTTTTTATATTTTATTTTTGTATAATCTACACAATTTTTAGAAAAGAACACAAAATAAGATTAAGATAAAATTAAGAAAAAGTTGAAAATAATACAATATTATAATATAATACTCCTTGTTTCATTTAGATGAATAAGGGGTATTTTATTATGCGAAAGAAAAAAAATGAATTATGATAATATGTTTATTTTATCACAAAAACTAAATTATAAGATAGTTAAACGTTTTTTGAATAGACAATTAGTATTGTTTTATATAGGTGTGTTCTGCTATTTACTATTTGGTATTTTGTAATTTGTATTATTGAATCAGAATGATGATAAGAAACATAGTAGAGTGTTTAATTTTCTGTCTGCTTTCACAACATACATATTAACTGCATTAGGTGGAGCGTTGCTATATGGTTTTTGGTATATGCAGAAGAATTTTAAAGATGTGCCAATAGGACAGATAATATATCATTTAAATACACCTTTGGAAGGAACGAATACTTCATCATTCAGTGTGGTATTTATTTCCATTATTTTGATTATTATAATATGCGTTTTAGTGGTTACATTTGGATTATTGATATTCAGAAAAAAGAAAAATAAGTGGATATATAAATTTTGGATG
>ERZ773190.823-NODE-823-length-33008-cov-3.641156_pt1 | contig 33008 bp, 33 predicted proteins | sample MGYA00511111_ERZ773190 | MGnify/ENA primary metagenome ERZ773190 (study PRJEB29015, sample SAMEA2737777) | human gut metagenome | biome: human gut; feature: human-associated habitat; material: faeces | place: China | collected 2012 ... | reverse complement strand
GTTTAGAGTGCTTTTCTCTGCCTTCCTTCACTCTGTCACAGAACTTATGGAGCATATCTTCTGCAATACAGTAGTGAGCCTCACGATGATCCTGGGACGCAGCTTGTTCATACCATTTTACGGCCTTTTTCTTGTCTGTTGCAATACCTTCACCATGCTCGTAGCAATATCCCATGCGAAATTGTGCTTGTGCATCGCCCTGCTCCGCTGCTTTTTGTGCCCAGTATACGGCCTGACCCGCATCCTTCTGTACACCGGTACCATTAAAATAACATTCTGATATGTTACGCTGGGCTGGAACATATTCATTCTGTGCAGCCTCATAAAAAAGCTGATACGCCTTTTCGAGATCCTTCTCAACGCCTTCTCCTTCCCGATAGCGTACACCGAGATGGTTTTTGGCACAATCTGAACCGTTCGCAGCAGCAATCTCAAAATATTTAACAGCCTTTTTATAATCCTTATCAATACCTTCCATGCCATAGGTATAAATTATGCCTAGCTGACATTGCGCTTCTACACAGTTTTGATCTGCTGCCTTTCTGTACCACTCAATAGCCGTGTCTATATCTTCGCAACAGTCTTCACTGTGAAAATAGATTTCTGCTAATTCGTATTGAGCTAACATATATCCCTGTTCTGCCGATTTCTGAAACCATGCGATAGCGATATCTTCATCTTCTTCTACCCCATCACCATCATCATAGCATAAACCTAGCTGGTATTGAGCAAACATATTTCCTTGCTTTGCAGATTTAGTATACCACTCTGCTGCAAGTTCTGCGTTTTCTTCCGTACCATTTCCTGTACGATAACAGTTTCCGAGTAAATTTTGCGCAAGTGCATGCCCCTGCTCCGCAGCTTTCCGAGCCCATTCAAAGCCAATCGCTGTATTTTTTTCAACATCATCGCCTAGAAAATAGCATTGGCTCAGATTATACTGCGCATCAGCATCTCCTCTATCGGCTGCGTTTTGGAAATAAGACACCGCTTTCTCCTTATCCTGTTCAACGCCCTCGCCGTTCATATAACAGGTCGCTAAATTATTCATGCCGCGCGGCCAGTTTTGCGCTGCCGCCGCTTTGTACCAGCCTGCCGTTGCAAGCATATTATTCTCTACGCCGTTGCCATTCTCATAGCAAAGGCCGATGCAGCACTGTGCCTCTGCATGTCCTTGCTTGGCAGCCAGCTCAAACCACTTTGCCGCTTTCTCTGCATCCTTCGCAACACCGCTGCCATCCCGGAAACAGCAGCCCAGACGGTACTGTGCCTCCATATGGCCTTGATTAGCAGCCTGCTCATAATATTCCACTGCACGATAGCGATCCTGTTCTTGATCTCGCTCACCTTTCAGGCCTCTGCCGTAAAAATAATACTCTCCGACTTTGAATTGTGCCTTTGCGTAGCCGCTCCGTGCCGCGGCTTCATACTTCTGCAATGCAACGGATTCATTACCGAGGTGCTCTGCTTTCTGAGCATCACGATAGCACGCTTCTGCAATGCTTCCGTCAGATATCTTCTCTTCATTTTGAGCAATTCCGTTTTCCCGCAGGCAGTTTTCGAATACCTCCTTAAATTCCTGTGGACCAGTAAATTCAAAGCTCAATTCTGCCTGATCATCTCCCAACTTGTCGTAGATTTCCGGGAGCAAACCCTGCCAGCCGTCACGGCCGTTAGAGGGCTGAAACCACTCAGCGATCGGCTCGTCCATAATAGCTGAGATGTCCATTTTCTCATTGTCTACCAGAATATATTCCAGTTTGTTGCTATAACCGATAATAACTCGATTCATAATGAGCCTCTTTTCAAATTTATGTCTTTTACAAACGTGCATAAACTATTGTGTAATCTTCTATCATTCTGCATCGAAATGTTCGACGTATGCTTCCTGCCCTTTCAGCCACATCTCCGCCCCCTTGCCGAACACCTCAGCGGTGACATTCCATGTGCCGTCGGAGTTTTCCTTTGCCTCGGCGGTCGGCAGGCGGTCAAGGATGGCTTCGATAGACGGGCCGGTATACCGAAATTTGATTGTCTGCAGCTTACCACCGTACATGAATTGAACACGTTTGCGGAATTCGCCTTCCTCAAATCTGCCAGCATACTGCACATGGAAATGCTTGTCCAAGATTCTGTACTTTTGGATGCGATCAATACGGTAAATCGTTGGGAACAGGTCGTCTGCGTTCTCAAATTCCTTTTTCTTATCGATATTTCGGATAAAAGCGGTCAGATAGAAATAATATTCCGAAAACATGATCGCCGCAGGCTCAACAATGCGCGTCACGACCTCGTGGTTCATCTTCTCGTAGGTAATCTCAAGCACGCGCTGCTCCTGCACCGCCGTGCCAATATCCCATAGGCGTTCAAACAACGAAACGCCGTGATGCGGTTCAATATAATGCAGTTTTTCATTGGCAATCAGCTTGTTGACGATTTTTTTGTTGCTCTCTGGCACACAGCACTGTAGCAGCTTTTCCAGCAGCCTGTCCATATCCTTTTTCGGAAGACTGCGGCTCTCCAGCAGAATCTTGCATACCGCAAGGATTTCACCGTTGGACAGCTTGCCGGTCTGTGTATCCAATCGATAGCCGCCGAGCCGCTTATCGTATACAACCGTTTGGTTATTGTGTTCGCCTTCGAGAAAATCACGCAGCGACTCTATATCTCGTTGAATGCTTTTCTCATTTACGTGGAAACGATGGGCTTCCTCTGCCTTGTGCAGCACTTCGCCACGCTGCAAGCGCGTGTAGAGGGATAAAATTCGCTCATCTTTTTGGTGAGATTCATTCAAATCGGAACACTTCCTTTCCGGTTCACATCGTCCTGAAAACCTGTATATACTTACTTATAGTTAGTATACGCTTATTGTAGAAACGTGTCAATTTATGTATGAATACGTTATCATGATTTAGTAAAGAGGTGATGGCGGTGGAACGCGAATATCAGAATAAATTTCGTGAATTGGGGCTCAAAATAGCGTATTACCGTAAACTGCGCGGTATGACACAGGAGCAGCTTGCAGAAGCGGTAGGACTCAGCCCTGTGTTCATCAGCCACGTGGAGGCCCCCGGTATTGATAAAACCGTATCACTTGGCACGTTATTTGCTATTGCAGAAACACTTGATATTCCCGCTTACAAATTCTTTATGTTTGAGGATGATCTTTGATCTTCTATTCTAAGTATAACAAAGCAGGTGGACATTTTACGTCCACCTGCTATTTTCCTGTCGTTTTCCGCAAATGGACGCTCTCTGTCCATTGCGGCTAGTATAATTAGGACAGTAACCATCACTGTTTCTATTTCAACTTTATTCTATTCCTTTTGAGGGGGAATTACAATGATTGACAGAGAAAAATATGTTTCAGATGAAATTATTGACAAGATACCTAATTGGCTTGTTCATTTTTTGTGGTATCTGCTAGGAGAATGCATGCAGAAAGATAGAAAATTTGATGGTAAATTCTTGCTTGGGAAATCTTTGGAAGGGCAACAGATTTCATATCAGATTCAAGGACAATATTATGAAGTGAATATGCCATGTCCGTCGGCTGTAGATGCTCAAGTAGCTGTTATATGCAATGATGGAAATCTAGTGATGAAATTAGTGGAAAGTAAATAAAAAAATAACGCAGTATACCTACGGAGTATCGGTATACTGCGTTATTTTTACTGCATCTTTTTGACTCGATCATAAAACCGCGTTTTACTCATACCAAGCAAATTCATCGCCTGTACAGCGGTAATCTCACCGCTGCGCCAGCGGGCGACAACGCGCTCAAAATCAGGATAGTCCTTCGCGGCCTTGCCGCGATACTTACCTTGCGCTTTAGCGATAGCAATACCCTCTCGCTGGCGCTGTAAGATATACTCGCGTTCCAACTCCGCGACTGCTGCAAATACAGTCAACATAAACTTGCCGGTCGGCGTAGTAGTGTCGATTGCTTCTTTGCGGCTGACAAACTCTACCTGCTTTTCGGTCAGACGCTCTACCAGATCGAGCAGATCACGAGTGTTTCGGGCAAAGCGGCTGATGGACTCGACGATAACAGTATCGCCGCGCCGCACATATTCCATCATACGACGCAGTTCGGGACGGTCAGCGTTTTTACCGCTGGCCTTGTCGATGAACAACTCATCAACACCGAGGTCGCGGAGCATGATTTCCTGTCTGGCGGTATTTTGTTCTTCTGTGCTGACACGCACATAACCAATTTTCATAGTACGTTTTCCTGTCAAAAAAGAATTTCCCGTTTAAGTCGGTTAAAATTTCGGGACGTTCCAAAACTCCCAAACCGACTTAAACGGGACGATTTCCAAGCGTTCCATATAGGTATACCCAAACGGAACTGTTCGTTACGGTTGTTTTCAGTATTCGTCACGCTCGATGAATTCGAGCATTGCTTTGCGCTGAATACGCCAGCGATTCCCGACGCGGAACGCCGGAATTTCGTTTTCATGCAGAAGCCGCAGCATGGTGCCGCGGCTGACCTGCAAAATCTGCTGACACTCATGCAGTGTCAAAACATCGGGATATTGGTTCAGATTCATGCCTATCAGCCTTTCTGTGCAGTTTATTGTATTGTTTTGCACAGAAAAGGCTGATTTGTTATTTGGACACATCCTTGTCACGCAGCACATGGATTGCTGCCGCCACCGCCGCGACAACCTTAATGCCGAACAGCAATGTGTTCTTGATTACCTTCATTGGGTCACCACCTTTCTTAATATGCGTAGAGCAGCTCACCGGTCATTTCGTGGAGCAGGGTCGGATCGTAGAGCATTTCCTCAATCTCCTCCTCCGAGCAGCCGTAGTCGAGCAAAGCCTGTATCTCATCAGTTGAAACGCCAAATGCCTTGGCAACGCTGAACAGGTCATCGTAGTTTGCGGGCGTATCCTCGTAGTAGCTGCGATAGTACGGATACTTACGCCACCAACGCTCGAAAGTCGTGTGCGGTGTGAAACTTCCGGTCGTGAGTTGTCCCGCTCGGTCGATTTTCAAAATCTCGCCCTCCTTCGGTTCGAGAATGTCAGTGGGTGCTTTCAGCCGCAGCTTCTTTATAGCTTTGCAGAGGATTTCCTGCGTTGAAGCATAAATCAGAAAACCATCGTAGAATATAACGCAAAGCGGGTTATCGCCAACGATGAACCAGATAGCGTTATCCTTATCCAGAACGGTAAACACAAATGAACCCTCGACCTTTTCAGCCATAGCTTTCAGGCTGTCAAAGTCGAGGGCTTTCTGCTGCTCGAGAAGCTGAACGGCAATATAGCTGTCCGTTTCAACGCTCGTCAGCGGCAGGTTTTCCGCTATACGAAGTTCTTTGTCGTTCCAGAGTACACCGTTATGTGCAAGAGCAAATGAATTGCCGTCAACTTTACCGAGAAACGGATGATTGTTCTGGTTAAACTGCGCGTTGCCCTGTGTGGTCATACGGGTATGACCCATGACCACGTTTACACCGTGCGGAATGTGGATTTTCATCTTCCGAGCGGGAATCGGGCGCTTGTAAATCCGCAGACGGTCGTTGAAATTGTATGCGATACCAGTCGCGTCCGTGCCGCGCACTTGGCATTCACGCGCCAACGTGTTCAAAATTTTGTTCTTCGTGTGAGTGCTCAGGCACTCCTTAAAATCGATTAAACCAAACAAACTGCACATATTACTCCTCCTCCGAAGTGTTTACGGGTTCATTTACATAAAGGCGGCGCTCCTTGAGATACTGGATAAGTTCTGGCTCGGTGATGTTGTCCAGAAAATCAAACCAACTCATGTCCTGTACGGCAGCGTCGGACATAGAAACAGCCACCTCGACCAGATGGTTGACCATCTGCAAGGTGGCTTTCAAAGTATTCAGTTTAAGCGTGCCGCGGAACATCCGGATTTCAACCGTATCTGCATTCGTGAGATTGACCGCCGTGTAACGTCCGGCACAGGAATTCTTCGCGTGGTTCATCTGCTCGGACGGCGTAAGGCGAATGCCGTATCGAGCCGCCCAGCGGTTCATCTGGGACTGCGTACGACGGCTGAACCGCAGCAGTTCTGCCCAGAATTTCTCGACAAAATACAGCAGGCGAGCAATCGCGGCTTCCTGCTGTTCATAGGTACAGCCGAATGCCAGACGCGAAATGTGAACGTGCAGGCCGCACGTGCCTGCCGCATGGCTGAGATAACCCATGCTTTGCGCTTTACGCAATACCTCCGCCCACGGCATTTCATTCAAATGGTACTCGAGTGTCATCGGGTGTGTGACAAGCTCGAGGCCTTCATCCAGACTGCCGTCCGTCTTGATGTAGAGATTTTCGGCGTTGGCGTTCGCGATGTCGAGCAGCTTCTGCGCATTGCTGTTGACTGTACCGCCGTCGTCGATTTCAAGCTCTACGCCGAAATGACGCAGACCTTTGCCGTGGAAAACAAGGTCCGGCGTGTAACTGTACTCGTGAATAATGTTACAATGCTCATCCCAGCAGGATGCGCAGTAGGCGTTGTCGTCACCGTCCCAGTACGCGCGGTCGCGATGAATAATGCGGTTGCAGTCCTCGCAGCGGACGTAATACTCATCGAAGCAGTGGTCGCAAAGCGTGTGCGTGTCATCCTCGACGGCGTTTTCCTCGTAGACCCGCTCGTTGCAGTGGTCACAGATGACAGTCAACCGGTCGGCGCAATCCTCGCAGAGCCAGTCTCCCTCTACTCGGTACATATCTTCGTTCGGGTGCTCGACACCGCAGTTTGCACAAATTCTTGTTTCGCTCATTGTCTGTTCCTCCATTTCGTTTGGTAAAACTTAATACTCTTCGGCAAGCAGCATAGTAGAATGCGTCAAATCGTCGATGACGAACACCTTCGCATCTACGGCATCGTCACACGGTACATCGAGTTCATAGCTATACGGCTGTTGCTCCTGCTCGTGGACAATGTGCTGACCGGTTGCGGTTTTGGTTAAGGTGAGCACTTGCAGATAGTCTTTTTCCTCGACCTCCATCGTGAGCACCATGTGCCACATGAGGTTGGTCAGCCATGACGGGATTTCTGCCATCACGCCGCGCGTCAGGAATTTTTGATTTTCGAACATTTGCTTTCTCCTTTCGGGCAGAATTAAAGCCCCCGGAATATTTCCGGGAGCTTCTATCGATATAATATATAGATCGAAATGGGGGAGAAACAGAAAAGGCCTGCCAGCGCAGGCCCTTTCCAAAAAGAGGGGTGAATTCGGGCGGTTTGGGTATCGGGAACGCCCGAAGGATCAGTTCTGATTTTCTTCGTCGTGCCGCTTGACCACACGGATGCCGATCGTCAGCAGCACGGCGGAAATGATGGCTGTGGTGAGGACAAAGCCGTCCTGAAGCGTAAACAGGAACCGGTCGGCCAGCATGACCGTGCAGATCAGCACGCTGCCGAGCGCTTCGAGCTGAAGGCCGCGCCGACGCGATAACTTGGAAAGCATAGGCTCTGCCTCCTTTTACTGAACGCCCATTGCCGCCAGAATGACGCGCATGATGACAAGGCTGATAGCCGCGTCAAGCAGGCAGACGGCGATGAGCAGCGGATGCCACTTCTTGTTGGTATCGGTTACGAGCACGATGCGCGCATAGTGGCCGATGAGCGTGCCCATCAGGATACATGCCGGGAGCATCATGGAGGCCTGACCGAGCGTCAGCGCGCCTGCCTCATACATGGAAGCGGCGGTCGCGCAGCCGGAAGCCTTGGCGAAGAACGCCGAGATCAGAACCGCGAATGCCTCGCCCGGCAGACCGAACAGTCCCATGACCGGAGACATGACCGTGCCGAGAATGTCCATCAGACCGGTCTCCTTCAGAATGTACACCAGTACATAGCCGAGGATCATTGCAGGGGTGATATTTTCAATGCCGACCTTGAAGCCCTTTGCGCAGCCCTTGAGGAAGGTATCTACGATCGAAGGTTTCTTTGCCTTTGCCGGAGCGGCCGCAGCCGCCGTATTGGTTGCCTGATTGCTCATTTCTGTTACCTCCTTATGCCTTGCCGCGCTTTGCACGCAGGATCAGACGGACGATGTTCGCGCCGATCAGCTTGCAGACGAACATGATGACGATGCACGGACCGAGTGCCACCGGGCAGATCGCCACGAGTGGCGCGCCGCCGGTGATGGTGTTGTTGATGCACGCCGAGCCTGCGTACTGATACGCTACGAAGATCGTGCGCTCGTCGTCCGTGATCTCGCCGTCCTCGTACAGCTCACGGGTCATAACGGCCGCAACGTCCGAACCGGTAAAGCTCGAGATGAATGCGATGCCGCACTTGCCCGGGATGCCGAGAAGCGGACGAAGCAGAGGACGGAACAGAACGTCCGACGCCTTGAATGCGCCGAGTTGCTCGAATACGCCGAGCAGGCCGCAGAAGAACATGACCGCCGGGATCAGGTTGAAGCCTGCCATGAAGCCGTCCTTCGCGCCGGTGCCGCCCTTGCCGATGAGGTTCGCACCTGTGTCACCGATCTGTCCGAACGAGCCTGCCAGATTGGTAAAGTCAAGGACTTTGATTGGACCCTCTGCCGTGCGGAACGCACCGGACAGCACAAGAATGAGCACAATCAGTGCCAGCCACGCGCCGATACCGATCTTTTCCTTGCTTCCTGCCTGTTTCTCTTTGTTTGCCATGAGTTTTGACCTCCTTATCCCTTTTATGCCGCCGCTTATTCGGCAGCCTTTGCAAAATCGTCGTTCAGCGTATACGCTGCGCATGCCGCAAGCACGCTGCGCTGGAACAGCGATTCTACTTCCGCATATTCGTCCGGCGTGTGATTGCCCTCGCCGCGCACGCCCATGCCGCACACCGTCGGCACGCCGCACGCTACCGTAATGCCGGAGTCCGACAGACCGCCAACCTGGAAGCAGCCGATCTCACCGAAGCCGCAGTCCTGTGCGGTGCGCTGCAGATGACGGAACAGTGCCATAACGCCATCGGTCGTATCCATGCACTGCATGACGCGGCTCAGATCGAGCTCCGCCGTCGTATCCGGTACCGAGTTGTGATCGGTCGCACGATGCAGGATTTCGAAAATCTCGTCGCGCACCTCCGCATTCGGGAAACGGATGCCGATGCGCACCTCGCAAGAGTCGGGGATGGTGTTCTCACCGATGCCGCCGTCCACCATGCCGCAGTTCATCAGCCTGCCGCGCATGATGTCGTTCTGCGACTCGATCTCAACGATCTTGTGCGCCGCCTCGAGCACTGCCGAGCGGCCCTTCTCCGGCGCAATGCCCGAGTGGGATGCTCTGCCGTGAATCCTGATGCTGACCGGGCCGCCGCCTTTGCGGCCGACCACGAAGCGGTTGTCCATGTAGCCGGTCTCGAAGTTGAATGCCGCGAGCGCGCCTGCCGCCTCTTCCGCGAAGATATCCTTCGCGTCCGAACGCATATGCAGGTTTTCCTCGTCGCTCGCGAAGATGAACTTGATCGGACGCTCCTTCCAGTCCACGCTGTCGAGTGCCTTGACCGTATACAGCGCCATGACCAGACCGGCCTTCATATCCAGCACGCCGGGGCCGTGCGCCATGCCGTTTTCGTCTACGCGGAACGGATTATCCTTCGCCGCGCCCTCCTTGAATACGGTGTCCATGTGGCCGATGAGCAGAAGCGGCGCTTTAGAGCTGCCGGGGTTCCACTCGCCGATGAGCATGTCGCCGGAGTTCTGAATGGCGCGGACACGGGTGTGGATGCCGGCGTTCTCCATCTCGCGGCGCAGGATGCTGCACACCGCATTCACGCCGTCGATCTGCGTCGTGCCGCTCTCTGTGTTCACCAGATCGCGCCAAAGGTTGAGCATCGGCTGTCGGTTCTCGTCGATGTACTGACGAATCTGCGTGTAAATTTGCTCCATTTTTGTGTACCTCCTTGATTGGAAACCCTGTTTATTTACAGGTCTCAGTTCACAGCATTTTCACCGCCGCGCCTGCAATGAGCACGGACACGATGGTAACGGTGACGAAGCCTGCCGTCAGCATCTTCGGCAGCAGGAAATTCAAGATCGCTTTCTTTTCCTTCTCGTTTCGTCCGAACGCCTCGGAGACCTCCTGCGGAATGAGCATGGTGGTCGGGAAGCCGAACGTGCAGCTGATGCCGTAGGCCGCCGCAAGGCTGATCGGGATGCGCAGCAGCTTGGCGCACAGCAGCGCGGCCGCCATGGTTCCGAAAACGCCGCAGGCCGCTGCGGTCAGCAGCGCGGGCAGAACGGACAGCACCTGCTCCGGCGTGGTCTGCGCCAGATTGGAGAAGATCAGAATGGTGACGAAAAACGTGATCAGGCTGGATGCCTGCGTTTTTCCGAGGATGTTTTTATCGAGGAAACCCAGTGCGAAGAATATCGCGCCCATGATAAGGCACATGACGAAGTAGTGAACCGCGCCGCCGGTCAGCTTGGACGCATAGTACGCGATGACCGCAACGACTGCCAGTTTGGCGAGGTACATCGAAGGACGCTCGCAGCATTTCGGCAGGTGGAGCGGACCGTGATGCGCCGCGGCGTTTTCCTCCTGCAAAGTGCTGTACTGCTCCACGAGCACCGCGTCATCGCGGATGAGCCTTGCGGTGCGGCGAAGCATAAGGGACGCGATCGGTACGCCGATGAACTTCTGCGTCACGTAAAGCACGATGCAGAATGTTGTCGCCGTCGTGAGGTTCATCTCCTTGAGCGTGCTCGTCATGATGAGCGTTGCTGCGCTGCCGCCTGCGAAGATCGGTGCACCGGCGATCGCCATCTCGCTGCCGATGAACGGCCGTCCAATCAGTACGATTGCTGCAACTGCGCCGCACACGCCGCACAGCGCGGTGACGACTACCTTCCACTGCCGACGCAGCTCCGCGAAGTCGATCGTCGTGCCGAGCGACACGATGAGCAGGCCGGCGATGATGTTGCCGAACCCGGTGATCTGCGCGTCGTCGATCAGTGTGCGCGGCAGGATGCCGCTCCAGAAGCCTGCAAGCAGCAGGATCGCAATGCTGAGCACCGTGGAGAATATTGCTTTGGTTTTCTGCGCAATCAGCTCGCTGACTGCGTAGATGCAGAATAGAATTGCAAGTGCGCTGATCGGTGTCATAAGCCTCATTCCTTTCTGTGTCTATACCGTATCATAAATTCGTTATGCCTGTCCAAATCATAAAAGTTATAGTGACGTTATAACCGAAACGGAATAGTATTTCTGTACAGTTCAACGCCCGCTTTTCATGAAAAACAGACAAAAGAATAGGCGCTGTGACTAAATCACAGCGCCCTTGCTTTGACACTATTCAGTATACCATTCTGCACTTTTTTGTCCATTTCACTTTTGTTATAACCCAGTCATAACAAAACGGAATAGCCTGTTATAACCATCAAAATGCCTTATTCCCCGCTTTTCGGGTAAAGCTCCTCCAGCATCTTCACAAATGCCTGCGCTTCCGTGCTCAGCATTTCTCGGCTGCGCTGGATCCAGCCTACATTGATCTGCACCTGACAGTTTCGGATCGGGATGGTGCGGATGCCGTACTCCGCGAAGTCCGGCGCGCTCAGTCCCGGGCCGAGGCGAACCACATCGGTCGAGCGCAGCAGCGACAGGATGGCCGCGCTGTCGTTGACGTAAACGACGCGCTTGAACTGCTCGAGACGCACGCCGTCGATCTCCAGATAAAAGCTCAGATTGGAGAAATAATCGTCCGGAAGGCGGACGAACGGATGGGGCAGAAGCTGCTCCATCGTCACCTCAGACGCATGATACAGCGGATGGTTCGGTCCGAGGTTGGCATACCAGGTGTCCGTGCCCAGCGCGTGGAATTGCAGGTTTTTGAACTTCAGCATGTGCTTGAGCTCCTTTACCTGTACGTTGTTGCTCATCACAAAGCCGATCTCCGCTTCGCCGTGCTCCACGCTCTCGATCACCTGCTGCAAACGGTTTTCCACCAGCTTGAGCGCCACACGGTTATCGTGGTAATCGTTGTAGAACTTCGCCACCAGACGCCCCATCGTGATGATCGGATAGGCCGCGATGGACAGCACCGGCGCATGCTCTTTCTCCGACAGACCCTGAATGAGCTCCATCTGGTTGATAATCGTGCGCGCGTACTGGTAGAGCTTTTTGCCCTCGTCGGTCAGCGCGACGCCCTTGTTCGTGCGGTTGAAGATGCGCACCTTGAGCTCGTTTTCCAGATTGCTGATGGCCTTGCTCAGGTTCGGCTGCGTGACGAACAGCTTTTCTGCGGCCTTGTTGATACTGCCCTGCTCCGCAATGGCGACAAAATAGGTAAGTTGCTGAATCTGCATAACTCTTTTCCTCTTTTGTATGTAGTATCTTCAGTATAGCATATCTGAGCGGAAAATGTCAGATGGTTTTGAGGAGGGAATGCCGCAGAAACGGACGAAACCCATTTGAATATTATCGGCGTGCACGATAGCGGCAGCTATGTGTCATAAAAGGTTAGACAGCATTCTTGATCTCGGCGCCGCGCGCATACACTTCATGCGAGACTACATCATGGGATCATGGGCCGCATTTGACACCTTTTCTTCCCTCATACAGCCGGAGAACTGCCAGTAATGGTGTTTCTCCAGCCTTTGTGTCTGTGCTTCGGGATGATGAAAAGTAAGCGAAATCACTTGCAATGGGTTTCGATTTTGCACGCATATAGGTGTGATATTGACTGTAATGTAGCTCGTGCATTCCATACCATACAGAAATATATTTTTGTATTTACGCAAATAGCATAAAAGTATAGTTAAAGCGTGTTTTGCCTATTCTCACTTACAGATATAATGAGAATAAGTTGAAACAATAGCGTAATTAGGAGGCTATTTGCGTGAACAAACTGGAACTGGGGCAGAAGATCCGCGCATTGCGAAAGGAACGAAAACAAACACTGGAAACGCTGGCGGAGGCCGCAGACATTGGACTGGTCTATCTGGGAGAAATCGAGCGCGGTATCAAAATGCCGAGCCTTAAAACCTTTATCAAGCTCGTAAATGCGCTGGATGTTTCGGCGGACGAGCTGATCGGTCTGGAAACCAAGTCGGGACGCGATTATTATGCGCAAAAGCTGTCCGAACAGATGCAGTCGCTGACGCAGGAGGAGACCGCCGCAGTGCTCTCCATTCTGGAAACAACGATACAACAAGTGAAAAAGCTGAGAACTGAAACGACCTGACTGTAAAGATCAGGTCGTTTTTTCGTGACAAGAGAAAGGGAAAGTGATATACTCGAATTATGCTGATAGCGTAAAATACAGCATATAAGCATAATGAAATTAAGAGTACATTTCGAGGTCGACATATGGATGCAATCGGTTTAGTTTTCGCTGGCGGGGGTGGGAAAGGCGCGTATCAGATAGGCGTATGGAGAGCTGTCCGCGAATTACAGCTTGAACAGCATATCGCAGTGGTGGCAGGAACTTCGGTCGGCGCGTTGAACGCTGCACTGTTTTTGAAGGGAGATCTGGCATTTGCAGAGCAGCTGTGGGGCAGTATTTCAACGGCCGAGCTTCTGCCGTTAGAACAATTCGTGGATGACTCGCTGTTCTCCAACGATGGATTACAGTCTTTTGTATATCGGGTCGTCATGACGCCGGACCGCGCGGATGCACCGGTATGCTATGCGACCTGCAAGAAACTGGACGACGGAACGCTTCGATACTATGATATAACGCATATGATCGATCCGTCCTATCGAAAAAGGGTGCTGCTCGCGTCATCGGCGCTGCCGGGTATCTATCCGTCGGTTGAAATAGACGGCGAAATGTTCGTGGACGGCGGCGCGAACGGCGATAATGTGCCGGTGTATCCGGTCTATCACGAGGGTATGCGGCAAATCATCGTCGTCCACCTGTCGCAGAGCGATGCACCGGAGAATGGCAGGTGGGACGGTGCGGACATTTATGACATCTATCCCAGTGAGAATCTAGGAGGATTTCTGACAGGTACGGTGGATTTTTCGCCGGAACGAGCGGGCGAGCGCATGACGATCGGCTATCGGGATGCGATGGCCGCACTTCGTCCTCTGTCCGTGCGCTTTCAGCAGGACTGGGAGGAGGAGCCTTTGCTCGATACAATCACTCCGGACGAAAAAATAGAGGTACCTCAGAACGATAAAGGAGAGAAACAACCCGTGAAAAAGATTGAATTTGAACAGGAACAGGTTCGCGAGCAGTACGAAGCGCGTCTGGCGGAGCTGAAGAAAATTGCAGACTCGCCGAGGCTGAACGGCGAAGTCATGTGGGACGCAACCGCGAGAAAATATTCGGATGTTGTAAACCGTGTTTCGGCGATGCTTCAGCAGGCAGAGCTGAAGGACGAGGTCTCCGAACGGCTGACCAAGCAGATGGATGCCTTTCTGAAAAAGTGCGAGAAGCCGGAATTTCATATTGCACTCGTCGGTGCGATCAAGGCGGGCAAGTCGTCGCTCATCAACGCCATTCTGGGAGAAGAGCTTGCCTCGACCGAGGTAACGCCGGAGACAGCCGCGCTGACAAAGTTCCGCGGCAGTCACGTAACCGATCAGATCACGATCACGTTTTATTCTGCGACAGACTGGGATAAACTCTGGCACAGCGTGCAGGACGCCGGTTCTTCCAAGTTTCTTGAAGAGTTTGAAGCGCTCCATGCGGCACAGGAAAAGGATAACTGGGTTGGACACGAGCCGGTTGTTATCGAGTCGGGCAGCAGAGAAGAGCTGAAAGAGGAAATTCGCAAGTGGACTTCCTCCCGCTCGGCAACGCACTATTTCGTAAAGGAAGTCGAGGTTGCGCTCAAGGATCTGCCGCTCCCCGAGGGCGTTGTTCTTGTTGACACGCCGGGTCTGAATGACGCGGTAGAATACCGTTCCAACATCACGAAGGACTATATTGACCGCGCGAATGCCGTTTTTGTCTGCGTCAAGGCAGACCGCCTGTCCGGTCAGGAGCTGGCGACGATTTACGGTGTATTTTCCAATGCGCGCTACAATCCGGAGAAGATTTACATTATCGCAACGCAGCAGGATTCGCTCAACAATCCGGTGGGAGACTGGAGCAAGCAGCGTCTTGTCTGGCTGGATTTTCTCAAGGAACCGGCGTGCTATGGCGAACAGGCGCTTGCAGAGCGCAATCTGATTTCAACCTCGGGCTACTTCTATACGCTGCTGCACGACATGGAGCATTTGAGCATGGATCGTCAGTATCAGCTTTTCGCCTCTGCGATGAAGTTCCAGTGCATGCCGGATAAGATTACGGAGCACTATGACGAGCTGCTCGATTTCACGGGGATTGACCATCTCAAGCGCAGAATGGACAGCGAAATCCTTGAAGAGTACCGTGAACTGCTGCGCGAGGACATCAAGAACGGCTATACGCAGGTGAAGGATCGCGTGGGTACGCTGATGGAGCAGGTGCGCAGCCGCCAGAAGGAAATCATCGAGATGGCAAGCAAGGACATCGAAGAAATCCGCAGAAAAGAGGCGGAGAACGAGAAGAAGCTCCGTGAAGCGGAGAACGAGCAGAAGGAACTGGATGAGCTGTACAAGACCATCAAGAAGAGTACCTCTCAGCAGAAAAAGCAGGTTGCCGAGGCTATTCGCGCACTGGGAGGCAGACGATGATGGATTTTACCGGCATGCCGTTCCCGATGACGATACCTGTGCTGCCCGGCTGGCTGATCAAGCTGGCGAAAGCGATGTTTAAGCCATCTAAGAGCAGGGAGACACCGCAGGATGTTGCGGAGCGTCAGCGTTGGCGGCGGGAATTTGCCGATTATGTGCAGAAGCAGGCGGAGGCAACGGAACAGCAGGCAGCAGCGCAGCTTCGCACCTTTGCGGAGCAGCTGACGGCGCTCAGTCAGAATGAGCTGACCCGCTACCATATCAGCGCGGTGCCGTTTGTCCATCAGGTGGAATTGCTGAGCATGCAGATTCCCGGAACAATCGCGTCCGAGGTGTCGCGGCGCATGACGGACTCGGATGCGGTATATCAGAAGCTCTGCCGCATGATGCCGGGTGCGGAGAAAGAAAAGGCAACGCAGGAGTTCATGAGAGAGATTATTGGTCAAGGTGTTGAAAAATGCAGCAGGCTGGCACAGAGGGTGCTCGATCAGCTTGAGGAAGACTTGACTGCGGCGTTGCAGGAAAAGCTGGAGCAGTCGCAGCAGCAGCTCGAGCGCACGCAGCAGGAACTGTCCGCGCTTGCCGAAGCGGCAGGGGACGGGCAGCAGCAGGAAAAGCTCAAGGCACAGGCAGAGCTGCTCTGTGCGGCGTGCGATTTGACGGAAGAACTGTTTGATAGAGAAGAGGGTTAAGTATGGGGTTGTTAAATTTAGGCCGTGCAATTGGGCGTGCTATTGGTAGGGGTGTCGAAACTGTTGGTAAAATTATTCACAGTGAAATAATTCAGGAAGTCGGACGTGATATTCAAAATGCCTGCTGCAAAACGGCCTCGGATACAGGCAGACAGCATGAATACGATCAGGATACGGCGACGGAACGCGAAACACGGCAGATTGCGGATATTCTGTCGAGCTTTTCGCTTGGCCTAAACAGTCAGGCTGGTTCAATCGAAGTTATGGCGCAGCAGACTGTGAAGCAGTATTTTGATAACCTGACTGCTGCAATCCAAGGTGTGATGGGCAATAACGCGATGGTGCGCAGCCTGAAATCGCAGAAGAAGATTATCAGCTCCAATATTCCAGGTAAGCTCCGTGACGTACTGGCGAAGCGGGTTGCGCTGACGGACAGCGAGTGCAGCAGAATTCTGAAGATGCCTGCCGGAACAGAGAAAGAAAAGGCAATGAATGATTTCGGGCACAAGGTTATTCAGGAAGGTCTGGATGCACTGGAAAAGAGCGTATCCAAATCGCTGGATACTGTTTCGGATATGGTTGCGGAGGAGCTGGATGGCATGGCAAAGCAGCAGAAGCTGAATTTGGAGAACTTTGCAGCGCAGCTTCAGGATGTACTGAAGCACCAGGGCGACAGCACTAGCGACAGGGAAAACGGCATGCTTGCTCCAGCAGAACGGCTGTCCGCGAGCGAAATGGTTTTGGATTTACTGGAGGAAGCGTAAGTGGCTGGTTTTTGGAACGCGATAGGACTGCCGAATGCGGCAGATATTCAGAATTTAACCGAGCTGTGCCGTCAGCAGGCGCAGCGCATTGAGACACTAGAGAATGAAGTGCGGCAGCTGCAGAAAGCCGTGCAGACACAGGCAGAACAGGATAATGCTCGAGAGGACGAGCGGGAGCAGGCCATTCGGCAGGCAGTGCAGGACGGCTTTGCACAGCAGAAGGAAGCATTTGAAGAGTGGCGTGAAGAGCAGACCAAGAAGAATGCGGTCGTTCTGAGGAAAAACACAATGTTGCACCAGCAGACACAGGAAAAGCTGACGGAATCAGCGAAAAATCAGGACGAACTGCTGCGGATTTTGATCGTGAATTCGCTGGGGGATGAGCTCGAAAAGGATATTGCAGAACCGAAAGCCAAATCCAGCAGGAAGAAATAAAGCTAAAGCAGTAGTATACAGACAGCGGCACAGCCTTGCATTTGTGGACTGTGCCGCTGTTTTTTGCAATGATGAAAATACGATTTTACCGAAGAATTTTCCTGTGTTCAGACACGAGCATCCCAGACTTTCCAGCAGATGTGCAGATACGATCGTAACCGTCAAATCCTCCTGCACCTCCTGCCACGTGAGATAATAGAAGTATCGGGAAGTTTCGGAACGAACCGAAACGATCCAGCACTGTTTCGGGAGGGATGGCAATGACATCAACAGAATTAGAACATCAGGCACACATTGCAAAATGGGCAGAACTCATCAAAGAACGCTGCCGCAGCGGCCTGCTGCATAAATCGGATCAACTTTGCCACTGACACGGACTTTTCCTGCCACCTTGCCGGACATTTTCCGCCACCGTGCCGGTGCACATTGCCACTTCGAGGATTTTTGCTTAAACCGCCTATATAGCGGCGCCTGCACGGAGTTTCTGAATAATCCGGGCTCTGTGTCCCTACTGTCCGGAAATAGGAAACCGCAAATCCGCTTTTAAGGGAACCAGCATTCCGGTGGTGGAAACCTTTATAATAAATTCTTTAAAATGTACTCATGTGCATAAATCGGAGCGAGAGCTCCATCTGCACGGAGTTTTAGCCCCACCTTGCCGGAGTTTTAGCTCCACTCTGCCGCATTAGGGATAAGGTTAAGGCTAATCAATTGCTGTCCTATTCAAACTCTGCTTTCTCCTCCGCGAGCCTCATGACGACCCGCTCACCCCTGACGCCGTATCACGATACGCAGACACCGACTGTTCAGCGAGAAAGGACATGAAAAGTTCCTCAGGTGGCTCATTCTGGACGATACGCAGGCACTTCTGCCGTTTGTCGCGAAAACAGCCGTAGTCACTCGATATATACCAGAGCTGATATGATACCTATTTCGGTAATTGCTAATCGATTTTCTGCGAACATAAACATTTTTCATCTCAAATTGTCTCCTGAGAAAAAACAAGGACCCGCTGATAGTTTCAGCGGGTTCGCTATTATAGCATGTATTTTCTCTTTGGAGACTTCAAATCTGGCCGAGCAGCCAGCGGACATCGATATTCAGAATTTCGGGCAGCGCTTTGAGCTCGATGTCAGATACCGGGCGTTTTTGTCATTTAAGAAGCGAGATGGCAGGGGGGCTGATTTCCGCACCGGAGCCCTAAAAATGTGCGAGCAGGTCTTTTTGCAGCATGCCTGCCGCGGAACGTGCTTCGGTCACGCGCGAATCGACGATATTGCGGTTGCCAGGTGCCGGTTTTCGTGTGCTCATCCTCATCACCAACTTCTTCGCTTGCTTTAGTATAAGGAATTTTGTCGTTGCCAAATTTGGCAGTAGCAAATATAATGAAATTTGATATAAGAAATCAGAATTTTCTTCATCACTGATGTGGAAGGAAAAAGCAATATGCAGCAAGTTTACGGGTACATTCGTGTATCTACACGTGACCAGAATGAAGAACGGCAGGTGATCGCCATGCGCGAGTTCGGCGTGCCGGAGGGAAATATGGTAATCGATAAGCAGTCCGGCAAGAATTTCGCACGGCCGGGATATCGCAGACTGGTGAAAAAATTAAAACCGGCCGACACTCTCGTGATTAAGAGCATCGACCGGCTGGGACGAAATTATGATGATGTTTTGGAGCAGTGGCGCCTGCTGACAAAAGAGAAGCAGGTGGATATTGTGGTGCTCGATATGCCGCTTCTGGATACGAGGAAGGGACGCGATTTGATTGGAACGCTGATCTCTGACATCGTTTTGCAGCTGCTCTCGTATGTGGCGCAGACCGAGCGGGAGTTTATCCATCAGCGGCAGGCGGAAGGCATCGCGGCTGCCAAAGCGCGCGGCGTCAAGTTCGGCCGTCGACCGAAAAATCGCCCTGCGGACTACGAAATCATTAAGAAAGCGTGGTGTGAGGGCAGTCTGTCCGCACGTGCTGCGTCGCAGCAGCTTGGCGTAACGCATCGAACTTTCATGAAATGGATTGGACAGGATAATTCCAAATGTTGAAAAAAGTACAATTTGATGCAAAACAAAGAAAATTCTGATTTACAGCGTGTTAACCGTATAATCTAGTTTATTATATCAAATCTGTCTCTAAACTACAATACTTTCATAGGATAATAAAGTGTACTTTAGTAACCACGATAACGCTTTAGCTCTGTGAGGATGTGTCAATGAAAGGCAAAAATTACTATTATTCCTGCGTAAAGCCAGAAGAAAGTGACGCACAAACAGAGCGTTTTCGTGCGCTCGGGGCACGGGATGGAGAGATTTTCATTGATACCATCGGTGAAAAATCCTCACAGAGGAACAACTTACGGCTGCTGAAGCAGCTTGCACTGCGAGAAGGGGACACACTGACCGTTTCCTCGCTTTACTGTCTGAGCGACCTCAAAAAGGGACTGGCAGATGAGCTGCACTGGATGCGCGACAATGGAATTCGGCTGAGAATCGCGGATATTCCGCTGAGCGTGCAGGAGCATGACGAGAAATTGCAGCGGTTTCTGAGCGATTTGATGTTTGAGGTTTTCGATGCGACTATCCTCAAGGAGCGCGAGCAGCGACGTCAGAAGCAGAGCGAAGGCATTCGTGCGGCGAAGAAGAACGGCGTGCATATCGGCCGCAAGCCGAAGGAGCGCGGCGCAGAGTTCGAGGCGCTAAAGCAGCAGTGGCAGCGCGGTGAGGTTTCGCTCAGAGAGGCCGGAAGACGCCTCGGCGTGACGCATCAGACGTTTAAGAAGTGGGTGGAGGAAGAGTAATAAAAGGTAGGAGTACGATGAAAGGTCTAATCTTAGCCGCAGGCAAAGGCACGCGCCTTTACCCGATGACAAAACCGATGAGCAAGCCGTTGCTTCCGGTTTACGACAAGCCCATGATTTACTACCCGCTTGCAATTCTTATGCAAGCGGGCATTTCGGATGTCATGGTGATCGTTCCGCCGAATGAGACGGATACATTCCGTGCGTTGCTCGGCGACGGAAGCCAGTTCGGCATTCAGATTTGCTATGCAGAACAGCCTGTCGCGCGTGGTATTGCGGACGCACTGCTCATCGGCCGCGAGTTCGTGGGAGACGACTCGGTATGCCTTGTGCTCGGCGATAACATCTTCCACAGCGACACGCTGGCTGAGGTTCTGCGTAAGGGCGCACAGCAGCAGAGCGGCGCGACAGTATTCGGCTACTGGGTTGAAAATCCGCGGCCGTTTGGCGTGGTGGAGTTCGACGAGGATGGACGGGCTATTTCGATTGAGGAGAAGCCGCGACATCCGAAAAGCAATTACATAATCCCCGGCATTTACTTTTATGACAACCAGGCAATGGAGATTGCGGCAAATCTCACGCCGTCGCAGCGCGGTGAGCTGGAAATCACAGACGTAAATCTGGAGTATTTACGCCGGGATCAATTGCAGGTGCTCCCGCTCGAGCGGGACGTCGTGTGGCTGGACGCCGGTACAGCAGACAGCCTGATGGATGCAGGTCAGACTATTCGAACCATTCAAGCCGAGACCGGACGCTATGTCGGATGTCTGGAAGAACTGGCCTTTAACCAAGGCTGGCTGACAGAAGATCAGGTACACGAAGCCGGACAAGAGCTTGGCATGACACTTTACGGACAGTACTTACAGTGCTTATAGCGGAGGATAGAAAATGACAGTTTTGTTAGCAGGCGGCGCAGGCTATATCGGCTCGCACACCGCCGTACAGCTTTTGATGAGCGGATATGACGTAGTAATCGCAGACGATTACAGCAACAGCTGTCCTGAGGTTATCAATCGTATCGAAGAAATCACTGGAAAGCAGGTTCGCGCCTACGAGACTGACGTGAAGGACAAAGTCAAAGTACAGCGGATTTTCGCAGAAAACGAGATCGACTGCGTGATTCACTTTGCCGGTCTGAAGGCAGTCGGTGAGTCGGTTCAGCAGCCGCTGAAGTATTACCGCAACAATATCGACACCACGCTGACGCTGCTCGAGTGCATGCAGGAGGCAGGTGTCAAGCAGTTTGTTTTCTCGTCCTCCGCGACGGTTTACGGAGAGGAGAATGCGATTCCGTACATCGAAACGATGAAGCGCGGCAGCTGCTCTAACCCGTATGGCTGGACCAAGGTCATGATGGAAGAAATTCTTGAGGACGCGGCAAAGGCTGACCCGGAACTGACTGTCGTTCTTCTGCGCTATTTCAATCCGATCGGCGCACATGAGTCCGGCCGTATCGGCGAGGATCCGCAGGGTATTCCGAACAACCTGATGCCGTATATCGCGCAGGTTGCCGTCGGCCGACGCGATCACCTCACGATTTTCGGCAACGATTACCCGACGCCGGATGGTACCTGCCGCCGCGATTACATCCATGTGATGGATCTTGCGGACGGTCATGTAAAGGCAGTTGAGTACGCCGCGCAGCACAAGGGCGTTGAGGTGTTCAACCTCGGTACCGGCATGCCGTACAGCGTTCTGGAGATTGTTCACGCATTTGAGAACGCGACCGGCGTTGCAATCAAGCACGAGTTCGGCGCACGCCGTGCAGGCGACCTGCCGGAGTTCTGGGCGAACGCAGATAAGGCCGCCAAGGTGCTCGGCTGGAAGGCGGAGCGTGACTTGACGGCTATGTGCAGAGATACGTGGAGATGGCAGAGTGGGAACCCGGAAGGGTATCGGAAATAAGTGATGAAGAAGAGAGGAGAGAATTGCGATGCCGATGGTCAGTGTTATCATGCCGGTATTCAATGCCGGAGACGGCAGTGAGTTGGAGCAAGCAATTCAATCCATTCTTCAGCAAACATTTGCTGATTTCGAATTGATTCTTTGCGATGATGCTTCTACAGATGATACGTGGGAGCACTTGCAAGAGTGGGCTGCTATGGATAGCAGGATTGTCTTATTACAGAATGCGATTAATCAGAAAGCCGGTGCAGCACGAAATCGTTGTATCAATCAATCCCAGGGACGATTTATCGCGTTTATGGACGCAGATGACATATCTGCGCCTAACCGGCTGCAAACACAGTTGGAATTTTTGAAAAATCACCCCGAAATTGCTTTTGTTGGAGCAAGGGGTGAATTTTTTCATAAAGTTCCCGGTGATTTAAAACAATATTACTGGTTTGTGAATCAGCCACAGGCAAAGGATTTCCTTATGACCTTACCATTTGTTCACGCTTCTATCATGGTGCGGCGTGAGGTGATATGGAAAATCGGAGGATACAGTACTGAGCAAGCCGTTATTCGGTCAGAAGATTACGATATGCTGATGCGTGCATATGCATTGAGATATACAGGAGTCAATATGGCGGATGTGATGTATTTTATTCGACTGGATGAAGGTACTTACCAAAGACGGAAGTACTGCTATCGCTTAAATGAGTGCATAGTAAAATTCAGAGGCTTTTCAAAATTGGGATTGATGCCAAAAGGAATTTTATATGCGATCAAACCGCTGATTGTTGGACTGATACCAATAAAATTGCTGAATAATCTAAAAAAACGATATTACAAGACGTAGCTTGCATTAAGAGGAAAAGAAATGGAATTTGATTACGCAAAAGAACCGGGATGTGAACTATTAAACAGTAACCGAGTAAGCAACGATAAGCCGTCAGTCAGCATCATCACTCCGTATTACAACGCAGGAAAGCATTTTGAACAGACGTTTAATTGCGTGATGAATCAAACGTTTCCGTGGTTTGAGTGGATTATCGTAGATGACGGCAGCACGGATAGATTGTCGTTAGATATTCTCGAAAAGCTGTCGAGGCAGGATGCGAGAATTCGCGTTCTGCATCAGTCCAACCAAAGACAGGCTGCCGCACGTAACGCTGCAATTAAGCATAGTACGACGGATATTATCATCCCGTTGGACGCAGATGATCTGATTGCACCGCCGTTTATCGAAGAGCTGTATTTTGCATTGCAGAAAAATCCTAATGAGGCATGGGCGTATACTGACAGTGTGGGTTTTGGTGCACAGAACTATCTTTGGAAACAGCCATTTTCGGCTTCCCGTATGAAAACGGAAAATCTTCTGGTGTGCACGGCAGCAATACGCAAGACTTGGCTGGAGAAGGTCGGCGGCTATGATGTTTCGGATAAGTCGTATGATGAGGACTGGCATTTGTGGCTGAAGCTGATGGCGGCTGGAGCAAAGCCAGTACATTTATCGGGAACGCTGTTTTGGTATCGACGCACTGCTGAGGGAATGCAGCAGCAGGTGCAGAATGACCGTGCATTAAAACAGGCCTCTGCAAAGAAGATACAGGAAACTGCCAACGCAATAAAAAATGATATTCAAGCGAAAGAATACCCCTATGGAGGCAAGCCGGGCGAATATGCAGCGCCGAAATGCTCCGATTGGGATCGCAAGGTATTTAAGAGCCATGACAAGATCCATGTCATGATGCTGCTCCCGTGGATGGAAATGGGCGGCGCGGATCTGTTTAATCTGGATGTCTGTCGGAAAATTGATAAAGAGCGTTTTGAAGTCAGCATCTTGACGACAGTTCCTGGTGAGCAGAGCTGGCGACAGCGTTTTGAGGATTATGTGACAGATATTTTCGATTTACCGAGTTTCCTTGAACCCAAAGACTTTCCGGAGTTTATCAGCTACTTCATCAAGTCGCGTGAAATCGATGTGCTATTTCTTAGCAACTCTTACGACGGTTACTATTTGGTGCCGTGGCTGCGCGCACAGTTCCCGAAATTGGCTATCATCGATTATGTCCATATGGAGGAGTGGTATTGGCGCAATGGCGGCTACGCTCGTACTTCGGGTGCAATGGGCGAGATCCTCGAAAAAACGTATGTCTGCAATGAGCGGACTCGCCGTGTGCTGATCAATGATTTTGGACGTAAGCCCGAGAGTGTTGAAACGCTGTATATTGGTGTAGATCAGGAGCAGTATGACGAGACAAAGGTAGAAGCTGGCTTGGTTCGAAAAGAATTGAACATTGCAGAAGATCGTCCGATTGTTCTGTTTCCATGTCGCATTCATCCGCAAAAGCGACCGTTCCTCATGGTTGAGATTGCAAAGCAGATCAGGCAGTGCATCCCGAATATTGCTTTTGTGGTTGTAGGTGATGGACCACAGTTTGAAGAGTTGAAGATTGCGATTGAGCGCGAAAATCTGACAGAAACGGTCTGCCTCGCTGGTCGGCAGAAGGATATGCGTCCGTATTACAAGGACAGCGCTTTGACACTGATCTGCTCGCTCAAGGAAGGTCTTGCGCTGACGGCATATGAGTCGCTTTCGATGGGCAAGCCGGTTGTTACCTCGGACGTAGGCGGTCAGGCAGAGTTAATTGATGACACGGTAGGTCGGGTGCTGCCGCTGCTGCAAAGCGAGGCAGACGAGCTGGATAGTCGGACATTCTCGCAAGAAGAAGTCCAGATGTATGTTAAAGCAATCACGGATGTGCTTGCTGGTCAAAAACAGTATCAGCAGATGTGCAGGAATTGCCGTCGGAAGATTGAAGAGGGATTTTCTTCGCAGATTATGATTCGCAAGCTGGAGAGGATTTTTGAGGATTTGGTTCAAAATCCGGTGCAGCAAGAAAGACGTCAAGAAACTGCAAAGAATATCGGATTTTATTCAAGGATTCTGAATGAGTTGCCGACATTGATGAACGAAGTCAATGCATATGAGGCTATGTATAAGAATGCCTACGCCCCAGATACTAAAAATGAGTTGATGCGTATTGCAAACTCTAAATGGGGCAGACGAGCGATTAAATTGGCGTTTAAGTTAAGGTTAAATAAGCTGTTTTGATAGGAGAAAGTAATGGATAGAGTGCGGCCTAAAATTTCAATAATTGTACCAATTTACAATGTTGAAGCGTATCTTGACCATACGTTGTATAGCGTTGTCAATCAAACGCTAAAAGATATTGAGATCATATGTGTAAATGATTGTTCAACGGATCGTTCTCAAGATATATTAGATCGTTTTCTCGCGGAAGATGATAGAATCAAATTGATAAGAAATACCGAAAACATAGGTGTAGGATTATCGCGCAAGAAAGCTATCGAACAAACAACAGGCGAATACATCATGTTCTTGGATGGCGATGATTATCTTGATGTATCCGCTTGCAAAAAATTATATTACACAATGCAGAAACAACCCGTAGATATTATTCAGTTTAGAACGCATATTGTTCCGATGTGCGATGTGAATGATTCTGAGGTGCGTAATTTAAAAGGGTGGTTGCTTCCATATATGGGGGAACTAGAGGCTCGGGTACAGGGAGAGATGGTGGATTTTTGCTTTAATCAGAAAAAATTTACCCCATCATTATGGAATAAAATATATCGAGCGGATGTAGTGAAATATGCCGCTCGTTATTATGCAGATGAGCGCTTTAATATCTCAGAGGATTTATATTTGTTCTATCTGATTGCATTCTTTGCCAAATCATATTATGGAATCGATGAGGAATTATATAATTATAGATTTGGAGCAGGGATTACAGGGGGAATGCGTGAACTATCAGAACAACGATTTGCTGATAAGATGAAGCAAGGTAATATTTTGAAATTATTAGCAGCATTCTCTGATCAGCATGACTCAGTTGCGATTACCACAATGGCACTGGAGCAAATAAAAAATACATTTGCTAGAGATGTAGTGTATAACTGGATCCATGATGGAAGACATCTTAATGGGATTAAACATGTCTTGGATTATTTTGATGGATCAGAATTATTTAGCGTATTAATTGAGATGCTGGAAGAATGCGCATATGTGGAGAAAAAGGAAATTCTGGATCAACTGAGGCAAGTGCATTTTCCTGTAGCGAGCAAAACAAAAATAAAAACAATTGCCACCTTTTACTTTCGTATGAATAATGGAGGAATAGAACGTGTAATTTCCAAATTGATTCCGATATGGAGCAATTTGGGGTATCACGTAATATTATTTACAGATGAATTTTCTAATTTGGAAGACTATCAGTACGGTGAAAATATTACAAGGATTGTTTTGCCGAATATTACAGATGTAACTTCAAAGAGTATAAGAAACAGAATGGTATATCTTGCAAAGATGTTGCAGAGATACAATGTTGATATTCTAATCTACCACGCATGGGTATGGAAAGTTTTGCTTGCTGATATGCTTTCTGCAAAACTTGCAGGTGTCAAATTCGTAGTACATACGCATAGCTTTTTTGGACAAGGAGAGGGAAGTTGTATAGCGAAAGATGCATGCCACAGTATTCAATTGACACAATTGTATGCTCTATGTGATGGAATAATATGCTTGTCTGAAGTTGACAAAAAATGGTGGGAAATATTTCATCCCCATGTGTATAAGATGAGAAACCCTATCACGTTTGCTTTGGACGATATAACACCGAATAGAATTACAGATAATAAAAATATATTATGGATTGGTCGTATATCACGTGAAAAACAGCCAATAGATGCACTGAAGATTATTCGTCAGGTAGTTGATAAAGATGCTCGTGTCAAATTACATATTGTTGGCCGTGCGGATGATAAGGAATTCTATGAAGAATTTACGAATGCAATAGCAGCATACAAGCTGGATGCTAATGTTCAATTGCACGGTTTTCAATCGGATGTGTCTGGTTTTTACAAAAACGCAGATATTTGTATATGTACTTCGGAGTATGAGGGATTTTTGATGACGTTAGCCGAGAGCAAGGCGTATGGTATCCCAGTAGTAATGTATGATTTGCCTAATTTGGATCTGGCTCAGCAGAGAAAAGGAACTGTGGTTGTACCACAGAGTGATGTCAATGCAGCTGCATTGGCGATAATAGAGTTGTTGAACAATCCAATGAAAAGAGAGCTGATAGCCAAGGAAGCTCGACAGAGCATAGAGTTTTTTTATGAAACGCCTATAGAGAACGATTGGGCGCAATTTTTCAATGATTTTTCTGAAGAACAGATTACATCCCAATATATCGTAGATGCGGATTTAAAGACTGGATTGTCCATGCTACAAGATTTTTGTGCGCGCGGAATTGAAGAGAGAGAAAAAGACCGACTTTGGTGGATGAGACAGGTGGTAGAGGCACAACCGCTTTCATATGCAAAAGATGCGATGAAAGATGAGATGCTAGCCATGTATAGAAATGGTGACATTGGCTTTAAGTACATCATCAAATACATGATCGCGTGGTTAAAGTACAAGATTAAGGGAAGCAATTAACATGGTGCAAAAATTGAAAAAATACCAGTTCCTCTTTGAGGAACTGGTAAAACGAGATTTTAAGAAGAAGTATAAGGGAACCATGCTGGGAATGGCATGGTCATTGTTGTCTCCACTTTTAACGCTGCTGGTCATGCGAATTGTGTTTACGCAGTTTTTTGGCGCGATGATGGAGCATTACACGACGTACTTGTTCTGCGGCAACTTGATTTTTGCTTGCTTCAGTGAAGCAACCGGCTTAGGTATGACCTCGCTGCTAGAAAATGCGGATATTTTCTCGAAAATTAATGTACCCAAATATTTGTTTCTGTTCTCTAAAAATATTCAAAGCCTAATCAATCTTGGATTAACGTTAATTATTTTCTTTCTGTTTTGCATTTTAGACGGTATTACATTTACCTGGAAGTTTATCTTGCTGCTGTATCCTGTAGTATGTTTGATTCTGTTCAATATAGGCGTAGGTTTGATACTGTCAGCATTATTCGTGTTTTTTAGAGATGTTCAATATCTTTGGAACGTATTTACGCAGCTGCTGATGTATATGTCTGCAATCTTCTATACAATCGATAATTACAGCTATGGGGTACAATGCCTGTTTTTGACCAATCCAGTGTATTTGTTTATTCGATATTTCAGAAAAATCGTTATTGAAGCAACAATTCCGACAGTGTGGTTTCATTTGTTGATGCTGGCAGATGTTGTAATTGTGCTGGGCATCGGATGCTGGATTTATAAGAAATATAACCATCGATTCCTTTATTACATTTAACGGAGGCCATCATGCAGGTTTTAACACTGAACAATGTATCAATCCGTTATATGACGGGAGATTTTAAGGATATTGGCATCAAAGAATATGTGATGCGACGTCTGAAACATAATTATCATGTGACCGAATTTTGGGCGGACAGACATGTAACGTTTTCTCTGGAGCAGGGAGATATGCTCGGCATAATAGGCAGTAATGGTGCAGGCAAATCAACCTTACTCAAGGCAATTTCCGGAATTATGGAACCGACCGAGGGAACGGTTGAGCGCAGGGGAAGCATTGCAGCTTTGCTGGAGCTTGCCAGCGGTTTTGATGGTGATTTGACCGTTCGAGAAAATACCTATCTGCGAGGTGCCATGCTAGGTTATACACGTAAGTTTATGGATGAAAAATACAACGAAATCATTGATTTTTCGGGATTGCATGAATTCCAAGAACGACCGTTCAAACAGCTTTCCTCGGGCATGAAATCTCGATTGGCATTTTCAATTGCAAGTTTGGTTAATCCGGATATTTTGATTTTGGATGAAGTTTTATCGGTTGGCGACGGTGCATTCAAAAAGAAAAGCGAAGCGAAGATGAAAGAAATCATTTCTGGCGGTGCAACGACGATTTTAGTCTCACATTCGCTGGAGCAGGTTCGAAAGATGTGCAATAAGGTGCTGTGGCTGGATAAGGGTAATCAGATTGCATTCGGCGAAACACAGTCGATTTGCGATGAGTATCAGAGGTTTTTAGAACAGAATTGTTAGGGGAAAATATGAAACGAATTACGAGTTTAGATAATATAAAAAAATTGGATTATCATTATTGGATTATTATCGCTATTGTTATTATTTCGTATTGCGTATATTTACCGAAGCATTTCAGCATTGATTCGTGGAATGTCCAAAATATGTATATGCATTTTGATCAGTTACAGGATGGGCATTTTCAGGCTATATGGGAAGAAGCTAAAACAACATGTTTCTCGAGTGGACGTTTTACACGAGGATTGATTTTCCTGATATTTGCTATTACACGAAATACATGTCTGCTGATGCAGCCAGGGGTTAATGTGATAGCTATTCTATTCATGTGTTTAGCGGGATGTAGATTATGGAAAATAGTTAATGAATCCTTATATGCCAAGGGTGTAGATAGTGAGATTCTGTTTTTGTGTTGTCTGCTTAGCATATGTAACCCATTCTTTACGGATTGGATGCAATATATAGAATGCCAAATATACTATCCATTGGCATTGTTTTTAGCCATAGTAGCTGCAGAGATTTGTATGCAATCTTCCTCAACAAAAATAGTGCGATGGCTTTGCGCAAGCGCGTTACTAGTAGTCAGTGCAGGCTTGTACCAGATAGTTTTACAATTTTATGTATTGGTAGTGATTCTATTATTATGTAGGACTAAGCCTGCTGAAAAGAATATTACTAGCGTAATATCGCGAATGATTTTTGCCATCTCAATTTATGCAGTATCGGCAATAGTTCAGGTTTTATTTACGAATATTATTTTTCATAGCAATCGTGTTCATATTTATAGTGTACAAGATATAATACAAGCCTTGTTACGAGCTCAAGCTAGTCTCTGGGCGATGGTTCCATATACTAAAAATTCGATAAGTGTTCTCTTTCCGTTGCTGTCAATTGTATTGGCATGGAGATGCGCTATTCATATCTTTCAACAGAAAAAAAGTAGAATAACTAAATTGGTATTATCAGTAATACGTATTTTAGGTCTATATTTTGCAATTTTCATTCCGTTTTTGATTTCTGAATTATGGTTTCCGCAAAGATCTATGGTTGGATTTTGGAGTATTCCGCTGTTGCTAGCATATTTGGATATAGAACTATGTATGTTGCAGCCAACAATAAAAAATAATATCTGTGGAAAAAATCTGGTTATTGTATTAGCAACGGTAGTACTGTTCTCTAACGTTTATAGTTGTATTCGATTTGGAACTGATTTATATAAAGTCAATGCTATGGATACTGCAAGAGCACAATGGTTGCTAAATCAAATATCTGATTATGAGAAAACAAGTGGGTGTGACATTACTCAAATAGCGTTTAGACAAGCGGAGGAACCGCTGTATACATATCCTGGAATTGTGAATTCCTACGAGAATAATCAAGTAGCATGGAGCGCAGAATGGAATTATACATCGATATTAGAATTGGTGGGTAAAAGAAGTTTTGCTCAGTGTGATTATCCAGAAGATAGATATCAAATAGTGCGTAAGGAATATAATAATTTCATTGAAGATCGAATTTCATTTGAAGATGATACCGCATATGTGATCTTAAGATAATTGATGAGATAGGGTAATATGTAGAAAAGGTGAAAACAAGATGCAAAAACTTTCCTGTATCATCCCCTGCTACAACGAAGAAGCGGCGTTGCCGTATTTCCTGCAGGAGATACGGAAGGTGGCGGACAACATGTCCACCACCTTCCAATTGGACTTTGAGATCCTTTTTATAAACGACGGTTCGCGTGACAAAACTTTACAGATCCTGCGTCAGGCGGTGCAGGAGGACAAGCGTATCCGCTACATATCCTTTGCCCGTAATTTCGGCAAGGAGGCTGCAATGTATGCTGGTTTCCAGAATTGCACAGGCGACTATGCTGCGGTTATGGACGCAGACATGCAGGATCCGCCGTCTCTGCTGCCGGAGATGTATCAGGCATTACAGAGTGGAGAATACGACAGTGTTGCGACACGCCGTGTTACCCGCAAGGGTGAGCCGCCAATCCGCAGCTTTTTCGCGCGGTGCTTTTATAAGCTGATTAACCGCATTTCGGACGCAGACATCGTAGATGGCGCTCGAGATTTCAGGCTGATGACGCGCCAAATGGTGGACGCGATTCTGTCTATGACGGAGTATAACCGTTTCTCCAAGGGTATTTTTGGTTGGGTTGGCTTCCGCACAAAATGGCTCCCGTATGAAAACGTCGAGCGGGTTGCTGGTGAAACCAAGTGGTCGTTCTGGAAACTGTTTCTGTATTCGTTGGAAGGTATAACAGCCTTTTCGACCGCACCATTGGCCATCGCCTCGATTGCTGGTATTCTGCTTTGCATAGTTGCATTGTTGTTCGTATGCGTCGTCCTCGTCAAAACGCTTGCATTCGGCGATGCAGTAGGCGGTTGGCCGAGTATGATGTGCGTTATTCTGTTTCTGGGCGGTGTGCAGTTATTCTGCATGGGTATACTGGGACAATATCTCGCAAAAACGTATCTGGAAACAAAGAAACGCCCGATTTACATCGTGCAGGAAACGAATGAGGATCGAGTATGAAAGAGAAAATTATTCAAAATACAGTCCTTCGTTTCATCCTGGTAGGTGTTATAAATACGCTGGTAGGCACGGTAATCATGTTCGGCTTGTATAATCTAGCGCATTGCAGCTATTGGGTCTCCTCGGCATCGAATTATATCCTGACAAGTATTTTGAGCTTTTTCCTGAACAAATTCTTCACTTTTCAGAACAAGGAAAAGAGCATTGGACAGGTTGTGCGATTTGCGGTGAATATTGCGGTATGTTATCTGCTGGCATATGGTATCGCAAAGCCGCTGTGCCTCTATTTACTGAGCGGCGCGGCAGCTTCGGTGCGTGATAATGTTTCGATGTTCGTAGGCATGTGCCTGTTCACCGCGTTTAACTACTGCGGTCAGCGATTTTTCGCATTCAAGAAAAAGAATGAGGAGGTAAATTGATGATTGAGATAAAAGCGTTATTTGACCTTGCCCACACTCAAGCCGCCGACTACTTCTCTGCTTTCCGATACCCATGGGAGGCCTTAGACGGTATCAAGCAGATGATTTTAGACCTCGGCAAGAAATTACCTGTCGATGAGTACGAACAGCGCGCAGAGGGCGTCTGGGTGCACAAGACGGCGAAGGTATTCTTGAGCGCGTATCTCGGTGCACCATGTATCATCGGCCCGGAGACGGAGGTTCGTCACTGTGCTTTTATACGAGGTTCCGCACTCGTAGGCGCAAACTGCGTTGTCGGTAATTCGGTGGAGCTGAAGAACGTCATTCTGTTCGACAATGTGCAGGTGCCGCATTACAACTACGTAGGTGACTCCATTCTTGGCTATAAGAGCCACATGGGTGCAGGCTCGATCACATCAAACGTAAAGTCAGACAAATCGCTTGTAGTCATTCGCAACGGAGAGGAACGCATTGAGACTGGACGTAAGAAAATCGGTGCAATTCTTGGCGATTACGTGGAGGTAGGCTGCAATAGCGTACTCAATCCGGGTACGATTATCGGTCGCAACAGCAATGTATATCCGGTGTCCTGCGTGCGCGGTGTTGTGCCAGAGAACAGAATCTGGAAGACTGGCGGTGTAATTGTCGCTAAGGGTTAAATTGGCACAAGAACATAATACTTTAGCGAATTAGTAGATTATTGAGTGAAATCAAATAAGCGATTGTCTACCGCAGTCGGGCTTTTCTCTCTACACGGCCCCTTGCCGTCCCTGCCAAAACCGCCTATAATAAACTTATGGGGTCACGGCGGCGCGGCCACCGTGCGGGAAGGCGAAGGAGGGGCA
>ERZ773190.809-NODE-809-length-33336-cov-4.027493_pt1 | contig 33336 bp, 37 predicted proteins | sample MGYA00511111_ERZ773190 | MGnify/ENA primary metagenome ERZ773190 (study PRJEB29015, sample SAMEA2737777) | human gut metagenome | biome: human gut; feature: human-associated habitat; material: faeces | place: China | collected 2012 ... | reverse complement strand
ATTAGACGAATTATCCGTATCCCCTGCAATGGTACTTCCGCTCAGAAAGAAGATCAGAGAGAGCAAATAGTTGCGGTATACAGCTACTATGAACAGTAATAGCGAACAAGAGTTAGAAATCAGAGAGAAAGTAATGTGTTTACTTTCTCTCTTTTTTTTGCTAAAATATTCTCTGCTACAAGAAAATTGTACAAGGATATTTTAAGGAGTGAGAGGGAATATCCAAGACAAACAGCAGGAGGAAAACAATATGTTGGAAAAGGTGTTTAAGCTTAAAGAAAATCACACCGACGTCAAAACTGAGATTCTTGCAGGTATTACGACATTTATGACGATGGCGTATATCCTGGCAGTAAATCCAAGCATTCTTTCCGCAGCGGGTATGGATCAGGGGGCAGTCTTTACTGCAACAGCACTTGCATCACTGATCGGTACGCTGTGTATGGCAGCATTTGCAAATTATCCATTTGCACTTGCACCTGGTATGGGACTGAATGCTTACTTTGCTTATACTGTAGTAATCGGTATGAACTACTCATGGCAGACTGCACTGACTGCAGTATTTGCAGAGGGTATTATTTTCATTATTCTTTCCCTGACGAATGTCAGAGAAGCGATCTTCAATGCGATTCCAGCTTGTCTTAAGACAGCAGTCAGCGTTGGTATCGGATTATTTATTGCATTTCTTGGACTTCAGAATGCCAATATCGTTGTCGGAGGATCTACTCTGGTACAGCTCTTCTCCGTAGATGCATATAATCAGGCAAATGGAGTGGAAGCAAGCTTCAATAACGTTGGAATTACTGTACTTCTTGCAATCATAGGTGTGCTGATCACAGCAATCATGGTGATTAAGAACATCAAAGGAAATATCCTTTGGGGTATTTTGATCACATGGATACTTGGAATCATCTGCCAGATAGCAGGTCTTTATGTACCGAATCCGGAGATCGGATTCTACAGTCTGCTTCCGGATTTCAGTTCCGGACTTGCAATTCCAAGCCTTGCACCGGTATTTGGAAAGCTTGATTTTAAGAATGTATTTTCACTGGAATTCGTTGTTGTAGTATTTGCATTCCTTTTCGTAGATCTTTTTGATACACTCGGAACTCTGATCGGTGTATCTACAAAGGCAGGCATGCTTGACAAAGACGGAAAGCTTCCGAGAATCAAAGGGGCACTGATGGCAGATGCGGTTGCAACTACAGTTGGAGCAGTACTCGGAACTTCTACAACAACAACATTCGTAGAGAGTGCTTCTGGTGTAACAGAAGGAGGACGTACAGGTTTAACATCCCTGACAACAGCGATCCTGTTTGGAATTTCCCTTTTCTTATCACCAATCTTTCTTGCAATTCCGTCCTTTGCGACAGCTCCGGCACTGATCATCGTCGGCTTCTATATGCTGAGCAATGTGGCAGGAATTAACTTCAGTGATTACAGCGAAGGAATTCCGTGCTTTATCTGTATCGCGGCAATGCCATTCTGCTACAGTATTTCAGAAGGTATTTCCATGGGAGTGATTTCTTATGTAGTAATTAACGTACTTACAGGAAAAGCAAAAGAAAAGAAGATCAGTGTACTGATGTATGTACTGGTGATACTGTTTATCCTGAAATATATTTTCTTATAAGATGATGATACCAGGGTCAAAAAGGTCAGAAAGCCGATGCAAGCTTGCTTAGCAATGGAGCAATCTGATTACACCAGTGAGCGGCAAAATTTATTTTTGACACTCACATCATAAGATAAAAAGAATATGGGGATATGTGAAAGCACAGGGACTGTCCGGTAACGGATAGGATTCTGTGCCTTTTGCGTGTCAGAATCGGTGCCGGGTGAGATACTTTGGATTGACTAGGACCCGTACAAATTGCTATAATGGAAAAAGACAAAACAGAGAATCACAGGGGAAAATATATGAATTTACTGACAATGGAACATGTATCCAAAGCCTATACGGATCGTGTGCTTCTGGATGATGTGGGATTTGGAATCAATAAAAATGAAAAAATCGGTGTGATCGGAGTCAACGGAATGGGTAAATCCACTTTGCTGAAAATCGTTGCCGGAATCGAAGAAAGTGATGCCGGAACGATCAGCATGGGGAATCAGGTGAAGATCTGCTATCTTCCGCAGACGCCGGTATTTGAAGCAGGAACAACAATTCTTCGCGCGGCAACAGAAGGAAATTATGATGAGCTGAACCGCTGGACGATCGAGGCAGAAGCAAAGTCTATGCTGAATCAGCTTGGATTTACCGATTATGATGAAAAGATTGAGCATATGTCCGGCGGACAGAAGAAAAGAGTGGCACTTGTCCGGGCACTTTTAACACCGGCAGACATTCTGGTCCTTGACGAACCGACGAACCATTTGGATAATGAGATGTCCGAATGGCTGGAAGAATATCTGATCCAGTTCCGGGGAGCGATCCTGATGGTTACGCATGACCGTTATTTCCTGGACCGTGTGGTAAATCGTATCGTGGAAGTTGATCATGGGAAATTATATAACTATCCAGGCAATTATTCCGAGTTTGTGCGTCTGAAAGCCGAGCGTCAGAACATGGAGCTTGCCACAGAACGTAAGAGAAAAAGCCTTTTGCGTACGGAGCTGGAATGGCTACACCGCGGCGCAAGGGCGAGAAGTACCAAACAGAAAGCGCATATTGACCGGATTCATGCTATGCAGGAAATGAAAGATATTCAGGAAGAAAAGCGAGTAATGCTGGATTCTGTGGCTTCCCGTATGGGGAATAAAACAATCGAACTTTCCGGAATCTGCAAATCTTATGGAGAAAAGAAGCTGATCGAAGATTTCTCTTATATTTTTCTGAAGAAAGACCGAATCGGAATTATTGGACATAATGGATGTGGAAAATCGACGCTGCTCAAGATTATCAACGGGATCATAAAACCGGATGTCGGAACTATTGAAATTGGACAGACAATCAAGATTGGCTATTTCTCGCAGGAGAATGAATATATGGATGAATCCGAGCGTGTCATTGATTATGTAAAAGAAGCAGGTGAGTACATTGCAACTTCTGACGGGAAGATTACCGCGTCCCAGATGCTGGAACGATTTCTTTTTGACGGGGCAATGCAGTGGTCGAGGATTGAAAAGTTATCCGGAGGCGAGAAAAGGAGACTTTATCTACTACGTGTTTTGATGGAAGCACCAAATGTATTGATCCTGGATGAGCCAACCAATGATCTGGATATCCAGACGCTGACAATCCTGGAGGATTATCTGGATCATTTTGATGGTATTATTCTGATTGTATCCCATGACCGGTACTTCCTGGATCGTACTGTCAGTCGTATTTTTGCATTTAATGGAGGTGGAAAAATCCGCCAGTCGGAAGGTGGATACTCCGATTATCTGATCCGTGTGGAGCTTGAAAAACCGAAAGACGGACAGACAATTGCAGAAAATATGTCAGATGCAGCTTCTGCACAGACCGGTGAGTCTGACAGCAAAAAGACCTGGAAGCAGCGGGAAAAAAAGCTGAAATTTTCTTATAAAGAACAGCGGGAATACGAGACGATCGATGAGGATATCGCAAAGCTGGAAGAGACGATCGAAAAGTTGGATCAGGAGATGGTTAAGAATGCCACCAATTCCGTGAAGTTGTCCGAACTTATGAAAGAGAAAGAAGAAACAGAGACAACACTGGAAGAAAAGATGGACAGATGGGTGTACTTGAATGATCTTGCTGAGCAGATAGAAAATCAGTAAAGTGATTGACAGATTTACAGATGATAAAGTATAGGTAGTGAGAATCATATCAATGTATTCGAAGGAGGAGAGGTATATGATGTGGAATAGAGCAGAACTTAAAATGAGAGGTAATATGGCATTTAAGAAGAATTATGTGTCAGCCGTTGTAGTTGCGCTTCTGATGGGAATCTTTGGCACAGTCTCTGGCGAATCCAGTGCAAGACGGGTAAGTGAGAATTCAGATATATATAGTGGAAATTTATTTAATGTGGGAATGATTACCGGATTGCTTGCAGGAATCGCAACGGTAGTAATACTGATTGTCCTTGTGGCAAAAGTATTTGTAGGTAATCTCCTGAAAATGGGTGGATACCGGTTCTTTATCCTGAACCAGACTGCACAGCCGGGAATCGGAACATTGCTTGACGGTTTCCGTTCCGGACATTATGTTAATATTGTTCTTACCATGTTTTTAAGAGATTTATTTACTACACTTTGGAGCCTGCTTTTGGTGGTACCTGGAATCGTTAAGCATTATGAATATCTGATGGTACCATATATTATTGCTGAGAATCCGGCAATGGATTACAAAGAAGCATTCCAGATCAGTAAACAGATGATGGATGGAGAAAAAATGGAAGCATTTATCATGGATCTGTCATTCCTTGGATGGTATCTGCTGAGTGCGGTTACCTGTGGACTTCTTGCAATTTTTTATGTAAATCCGTATGTACAGGCATCCTTTGCGGAGATGTACACATTCAATAAGCAGAAGGCTTATCAGGATGGATATATCCGGTAAGAGTTTCAGAAGGATAAATTTTAAAATGTAAGAATAGAGCGCAGACGCTGGCTTAAAATGAAGCGTCTGCGCTTTTATTTAGTGGGCGGCCTTCTCCGCAAAGGTAGTCGTAACTAGTTCTTCATAAGGAACACGCTCTTTCAGCTCACCGGAGTTTTCCAGAATATCCTGCAGCAGATTGAAGCTTTCTTCGTTGAAGATCAGATCCGATTTCCAGGTGTCTTGTTCGTAGTAACGGCTGACAATGGTTGTAATTGTAGCGAGATCGGTTTCCTTGAACTGTGGTGCAATGACTTTTGCAATCTCTTCCGGAGTATGGGACTGAACGAAATCCATTCCTTTTTGCAGGGCATTGGTGAATTTCTGGATGATGTTCGGATTAGCATTCAGATAACTTGTTTTGGCACTATAGGCGGTGTATGGGACATAGCCGGAATCAACGCCGAGAGAAGCAACGACATAACCGGAATTTTCCGCTTCAAGGGCAGTAGCACTCGGTTCAAATTCGATGGTATAGTCTGCCTGCCCACCGGAAAATGCAGCAGCGGTTGAACCGAAATCAATACTCTGGTTGATAGAAAGATCCTTCTGTGGATTAATTCCGTTTTTTTTCAAAATGTATTCAAAGACCATTTCCGGCATGCCACCTTTTCTTCCGCCAAGAACGTCTTTTCCTTTCAGATCATCCCATGAAAAATCCGGCATTTCTTCACGTGCGACCAGAAAGTTTCCGGCGCGCTGCGTAAGCTGCGCGAAGTTTTTGATGACATCATTTGCACCCTCCTGGTAAGTATAAATCGAAGATTCACTTCCCATAAAGCCAATATCTGCCTCACCGGAGAGGACGGCGGTCATAACTTTATCCGCCCCAAAACCAGTAACAAGAGTCAAATTAATTCCTTCATCCGCAAAATACCCATTTTCAATCGCAACGTATTGCGGGGCATAGAAGATAGAATGGGCGACTTCGTTCAGTGTCACAGAGACAGGAGAAGAGTTGGTGTCATGACTGGCTTGGGAAGTGACGGTTTCAGCTTTAGGATTCGTGGCATTATCATCGGCAGGTGCAGAGCTGCAGGCTGATAAAAGGCCGACAGTTATAGCAGAAACAAAAAGTAAGGATATAAAATTTTTTTTCATAAGTCCTCCTGGGTGGTATAACATTCTCATTTAAGATATGCAAAAAATGTGAAATTGGTGTTTTTATCTGATAGCCAATCGTTCTCCGCTGAAGATTTTGAAACTCCAGAACAACCTGCAACTAAAAGTCCCTTGTTTTATCATATAATTTATCCGAGTAATATGGCGGATAAATAATAGCAAAAGTATAAGCCATATGTTTCGCTTCGGTTAAGTCATTTGTCCTTTTTTCACCATAATATTTGCTCATAAGTGGCTGACTTCCATCACCTACGCCCTGCAATATCAGGTTGATGATCACCAGTGAAATATTAGGAGTCAGAGCAAGTCCGAAAGGAGCGAGTCCTGCCTTAAAAATTGATTTGTATAGAGAACCGAATTCACCAGCATTTGCACAAATTTCCAGTTTCTTTTTTACTACAAAATGCACAAGAACCGAAAACGGTTTGTTGATTAATTTGTCCCAAGAGAGTAAACTGAAACATAAGACATTTGGGGTGTGTGTATCTGAGAAAAACTGAAAAAAGATAAAATAATGGAGGTACGGTTATGGGATTCTGGATTTTTATGCTTATAATGGATTTACTGATTCCGTTTACAATGATCGGCTTCGGAAAAATGTTTTTGAAAAAAGCACCGGATCAGATCAATTATGTGTTTGGTTACAGAACATCAATGTCAATGAAGAATCAGGACACCTGGGTATTTGCACATCATTATTGCGGAAAGATCTGGTATATCTGTGGACTTATTCTTTTGGTGGTATCTTTAATTGTGTTACTTCTGGTTATGGGAAAGTCTAATGATGCCATAGGAAATGTCGGTGGAATTTTGTGTGTATTTCAGATGATTCCACTGGTGGGTTCGATCATACCGACGGAGATTGCACTCAGGAAAAATTTTGATAAATATGGAAATAAAAGATAAATTAGGAGGATGCCATGAAAATAGCAGTATTTTTCCCAGGCATTGGTTATCATTGTGATAAGCCACTTTTGTACTATGCAAGAAAACTGGTTCAGGAATATGGATATGAAAAGATAGTCATGCAGGAGTATTCCTATAATGGCAAAAATATACGCGGCGATAAAAAGAAAATGCAAGAGGCATTTGAGTGCTTGTATGCGCAGGCAGAAAAGAAGCTTGAAGAAATCGCATTTGACGAGTACAGTGAAGTTTTATTTATTTCCAAAAGCGTAGGAACCATTATTGCATCCGCTTATGCTGAGAAATATAAGATAAAATGCTGCCAGATTTTGTATACCCCGCTTGAACAGACTTTTATGTTTGAACATGATGATGCAATTGCATTTATTGGAACTGCAGATCCGTGGAGCGATGTAAAAAAAGTAATTGCATGTTCAAAGAATCAGGCAGTTCCGATTTATGTGTATGAGGATGCCAATCATTCATTGGAAAAAGAAAATATTTTACAAAACATTGATATCCTGAAAAACGTAATGGAAAAGACACAGAAGTATTTGCGGTAGCTATTCCAGGAAAGCGGACCCATTTGCACTGGAGGTGTCGAATAAATCCCGTGCAATCCGGATAACGTCGTGTGCATAGGATGGAAGATATCCTCCATGGCGGTGTGCCACTGGGAAGGGAAGTTGAATAGGAAAAGCCTATTTTTTACCAGGAAGATCAGAAAAAACTGATAGAGTAAAAAAATCAGGTTGTGGAGGAGAAGATGAGATTAAGGAATATCCTGATTGTCGTAAAAGACATTGAAAAATCAAAGAAATTCTATCATGATCTGTTTGGTCTGGATATCATTCTGGACAATGATGGAAACGTTATTCTGACAGAAGGACTTGTTTTACAGGACGAAAAAATCTGGAAGGATGTTACAGGAAAAGAAGTTGTCCCGGAGAATAATTCCTGTGAACTTTATTTTGAAGAGCGGAATATTGAAGCGTTTACTGAAAAATTAGAAAAACTGTATCCGGAAACCAAATATGTCACCAGGCTGATGACGTACAGCTGGGGACAGAAAGTGATCCGTTTTTATGATCTGGACGGCAATCTGATTGAAGTTAGGACACCGATGCGGGGATAAAGAGAAAATAACATACATCAGGAGAACAACAAAATGGCAGCGGTACTTTTACGTGCAGCATCTCTGGCGTTTGTCATGGTTCTTGGAATTTTATTGAAAAAGACGGGAATCGTCGGCAATCCGGCAAGGGTACTCCGAAAGGTTGAAAAATAGAAAATTTACGAGGTGAGAGAAGATGAAGATAAAATCAGTTGCAGTTTTAGGTGCGGGAGCAGTAGGCTCTTATGTGATCTGGGGTCTTTCTGAAAAATCAGATATCCGGCTTGGAGTGATCGCTGAAGGAGAAAGAGCAGAACGTCTGAAAAAGAACGGATGTGCGATCAATGGCAAGACTTACCATCCGGAGGTGTGGACTCCGGATGAGGCACATGACGTGGATCTGATGGTGGTTGCTTTGAAATACGGTTCACTGGAAGGTGCTTTGGAGAGTATACAAAAAGTAACAGGCGAGCATACGGTGATCATGAGTCTGATGAACGGTGTTGACAGCGAAGAGATCATTGGCAGAACAGTGGGAATGGAGCATGTGTTACCGGCACTGATCAAAGTGGCTTCACATAAAGAGGAAGACGGTTATCATTTTGATCCACCGACCACACTTGGAATCATTTTCGGAGAACCGTCCGCGCCGTTCGACAGCGAGCGGGTGAAAGCAGTGAAAGAGTTATTTGCAGATACCGGGATTCATTTCCGCTCCACAGAGTATATTCAAGAAGAGATCTGGTGCAAGTTTTGCCTGAATGTGTGCAGCAATCTGCCGCAGGCGATTCTGGGAGCAGGCGTTGGATGTTACCGTGACAGCGTGCACATGAAAGCAATCAGTGACGGATTAAAAAGAGAGCTGGAAGCAGTCGCACAGGCAAAAGGAATCGATATGAGTAAGACCGAAAGCTCGTCCGGACGAGGAAGTGCGGTCCCACCGTCAGCCAGATATTCCACCTTGCAGGATCTGGATGCCGGATGCCACACGGAAATCGATATGTTCTCCGGCGCGCTTGTTCGGATGGGAAAAGAGCTTGAAATCCCGATGCCGTATAATGAATACACCTATCATATGATCAAGGCGCTGGAAGAGAAAAACGATGGTAAATTTGATTATACCGGGAAGGAAGAACTGACCTGGTCAAAATAGAAAATATAGAGCGGGTATGTTATGCTGAAATCAGCATAAATTAAAATGTGCGATTTCGGGACGAGATGTAAGATCAGATTCTCGTAAAAAGAACAACATAAAATGAAAAAAAAGAAAGAGAGAGAAAGCATGAACGAATTATATGAAGCAATTGAAAAGAAAATCAAATCATCCGGATATCCGAGACTGATTTCCGGAGAGGATGTATACGATGATATCTGTGATCAGATTGAAGGAAAGGAAAATGGAGAATATATTTTACTTTCCAAATTTGATGATGATGTCGTGTTTGAATATCATATCACGATTCAGGATGATGATTTTAATCTTGGAATCCTGACCATGAAGACACCGGAAGGCGTATTTGAAGTAGATTTTGATGAGGAATAGAAGATGAAGATTACCGTTTATCTTGGTGCAAATGAAGGAAATGTTTTCCGAACGTCTGGAATTTCTCCAGAATAATTTTTATTCTTATGGCGAATATGCCCTGGTTGGAACAAAGGGCTATTGCTATGAAGGAAAAGATACGATCGAACATTTTGAAAAGCTGCGCAGCCGGGAAATCGAGCGCCTGCGGGTTTCTTTGGAGATGGCGAAAAAAGCAGGATACCAGAAATTTACCGGGATGATTTTTGTAGAAAATGAGACAAAGGATGTTCTATGCTTTTTCATGTTATAGTAGTAGTTACCAGCGTAAATATAAGGAACGGTTTCGGACAAAAAGAGCGAAACCGTTCCTTATTTGGTTGATAGAAGTCACTCACATTTCTCCGGATCAATTTTCGGCGGCCGATAATGATAGACTTCTTCGTAGGATTCCAGCTCAGCTCTGTTTGTGGGACCGACAGGGATCAGACCGGTGCAGTCCTGCGCAGATGCTGCATTAGACAGATAATCGTAGGAATCGATGATCTTCTGATTGGATTTTTTGCGGGATGAATTATCAGAATGTTTTTCTTTTTTCATGGGGACCTCCTTATCTGATATGGCACAGGCAGAAAAAAGTGAAAATCTTAAAAACTGTCGGCAGGATAAGATAAGTATGTGCTGATAGGTAGAAAGTATGTATGAAAAAAACGGTTTCTGCCTCATTTAGGTTTGAAAACTATGTGCGATAGAAAGAAAGCCGTCTGTTAAACGCATCAGGGCAAAAAAATACTTGCATTCTGAGTTTAAGAAGACCATAATAGCAAAGGGATTTTTTTGAAATTATTTGAAATCAGGAATGAAGTAAGAGAGAAGCAGAGGAAAAAGGGAGTTAAAAGAAAATGGAACAAAAGCATATGTTCACAAATAAAATGATTGCAGATCTTCTGATACCGGTCGTTCTGGAACAGCTTCTGAACTCCATCATGGGAACAGCGGACACAATGATGGTAAGCAATGTGGGATCTGCGGCGATTTCAGCAGTATCGCTGGTGGATTCGATCAATGTGCTGGTGATCCAGGCGTTTTCTGCGCTGGCGGCAGGAGGTGCGATCGTCTGTGCACAGTATATCGGACAGAAGAATGTGAAGCGGGCAAATGAATCCGCAAGGCAGGTGCTGTTTATTATTACGGCAATTTCGGTTGTGATCAGCCTGATCTGTCTTGTTTTCCAAAAGCCGATGCTGCGTCTGATCTTTGGATCAGTGGAGGCGGAGGTCATGCGTGCGTCGGAAATTTATTTCTTCTACACGGCACTGTCCTTTCCGTTTATCGCAGCTTATGATTCGGCAGCATCGATTTTCAGGGCACAGGATAATACGAAAGGTCCGATGCTCATTTCCATGATATCCAATGTGATGAACATTGCAGGAAATGCAATGCTGATCTGGGGATTTCATATGGGTGTTGCAGGGGCAGCACTTGCAACTCTGATTTCACGTGTTTTCTGTGCAGTTGTAGTTCTGGCCCAGCTGCGTCAGGACAGGCAGCCAATCGTGGTGCGCGATTATCTGAAAATCCGTCCAGACTTCCAGATGATCCGGAGAATTCTAAGTATCGGTATCCCGTCAGGGGTAGAGAACAGTATGTTCCAGCTTGGAAAGCTTGCGATTCAGTCCTCCGTATCAACGCTCGGCACAGTGGCAATCGCGGCACAGGCAATGACGAGTATTCTGGAAAATCTGAATGGAATTGCAGCAATCGGAGTTGGCGTTGGGTTGATGACGATTGTTGGACAGTGTATTGGGGCTGGCAGAAAAGATGAAGCGGTTTACTATATCAAAAAGCTTTGTATGATTGCGGAAGTGATTCTGATCATCAGCTGTCTGAGTGTATTTGTACTGACAAAACCGATCACGATCCTTGGTGGTATGGAAAAAGAAAGTGCGGATATGTGTATCCATATGACGATGTGGATCACGATTGTAAAGCCATTGGTATGGATTATGGCATTTATCCCGGGCTATGGTATGCGCGCAGCCGGGGATGTGAAATTTTCAATGCTCACATCTTGCACGACGATGTGGCTGTGCCGTTTTTGCCTCAGCGTATTTATGATCCGGGTAGTTGGTGTCGGAGCGATGGGCGTGTGGATCGGAATGTTTTCAGACTGGACACTCCGTGGGATTATTTTTTCGTGGAGATTCCACAGCAGAAAGTGGCTGAAGCATCAGGTGATTTAAAATTCTTACATAGATTTTACATGGCAGATCCTTTGGATTTTACATACCTTTGTTAAGATTCTGTTAAAGGTAAGGAATTTGGAAAGGAAGATGTAAAATGAGAAAGCTGTGGGATTTCTGGAAGAATAAAAAATATGGAAAAAAGAGTATGACAGGATGGTTTCTGCTGACGAATGCATTATTGTGTGGGGGTATAGGTGCAGCACTTTGGGGAGTTGTCAGTCTGGTGGCGTTAAAAGGAATATCCTGGCTGATCATATTTGCAGGATATGCGATTGTTTTCCCGGGATTCCTCGGAGGTGTACTTTTTGCAATGAATGCGGAAACAACGATGGATGAATTAGAGATAAAATAAACAGACAGAGAAGCGGAAATATCAGAAAAGGTATTTCCGCTTTTTTCGATACAAAATACAAATACAAATTTACAATTTTTACAGATTGTATAGAAAGAAAATACGGAAAAGACTGGTTATTATAGAGCTGATTTGGTAAAATAAAGACAATAATAAGAAGCAGGTGATGAAATATGGACAGTCAGAAGAAAGATCCGCTCTATAAGAGTTTTGGATACGCATTTGAAGGAATTGGTACCTGTATCAAAAAAGAGCGGAATATGAAGATTCACTGTGCGGCAGCGGTGTTGGTAGTGATTGCCGGAGTGATATTGAAGATCTCATTGCTGGAATGGTGCATCTGCCTGACGCTTTTTGGGCTTATCATGGCGCTGGAGCTGGTCAATACCGCAGTAGAAGCGGTGGTCGATCTGGTGACGGAAGAGCGGAAACCACTTGCAAAGATTGCAAAAGATACAGCAGCAGGTGCGGTTCTGATTGCAGCAATTATGGCAGCGATCGCCGGGATTATTATTTTTCTACCAAAGGGGCTTACATTCCTTGGACTTTAAAGCAGATTGAAATTGTGAAAGGAGATAGACGTTATGGGAAGCTTAGGAGATGGAGTTAAGAAAGTATTACTTGCAGGGATTGGTACAGTAGCAGTAACTGCAGAAAAGTCAAAAGAAGTTCTGGATAAGATGGCAGAACGTGGAGAAGCAGCTGTAGAACAGGGAAAAGTTCTGAATCAGGAACTTCGCCACAATATCAAGAAGACCGTAAAAGAAAATGTCAATGTTTCTGTCAGGACATCTTCACCGGAAGAACTGGATGAGCTGCTTGACAAGATGACACCGGAGCAGATTGAACAGCTCAAAGAAAGAATTTATGAACGTGAAGCAGCAGTTTCAGAAGAAGAAACAAAAGAAGTAGAAGAAGTTGTAGAACAGACAGGAGAGACGGCTGAAACTGTTGGAACAGAGACGGCAGAGGAAGCAGCAAAAGAAGTCGAAGCAATTGAATCTGGCAACGAGGGCATGAATGAGTAACAAAAACCAGCCAAAAGAGTCAAATAAATATGGTTCCAGACTGCGGGAGATGACAGCAGTCCTCAGAAAACATGGGATTACCGGTGGACTTACACCGGAAAAGCTCCGGCTGATCCTGGAGGATCTGGGGCCGACTTATATTAAGCTTGGTCAGATCATGTCACTGCATTCCGACATTCTTCCGAAAAGCTATTGTGAAGAACTGATGCGGCTTCATTCCGAGGTGACACCGATGCCATTTGAACAGGTAGCAGAAGTGATCCGTAAGTCCTACGGTTATGAGTGGAACGAAGTGTTCCAGAGCATTGATGTGCATCCACTGGGATCGGCATCGATCGCACAGGTCCACCGGGCGGTTCTGAAGACTGGGGAAGATGTTGTCGTCAAAGTTCAGAGGCAGGGCATCTATAAGGTAATGTCCAGAGATATCAGTCTGCTCCACAAAGCGGCAAAGCTGGTCCCGCCAGGTACGATCAAGGACATGGTGGATATTAACATGGTTCTGGACGAGCTCTGGACTGTCACCCAGCAGGAGATGAATTTTCTTCTGGAGGCAGCCAGTATGGAAGAATTTGCCCAGCGCAATCAGGATGTGGCTTTTGTTACAACGCCTCGGCTCTATCGCGAATATACGACCAACCATGTGCTAGTGATGGAATATATTGATGGATTTGCAATCAACGATAAAGAAAATCTGCTGGCAAATGGCTATGATCTGAATGAGATTGGAACAAAGCTTGTAGATAATTACATTCGCCAGGTTATGGAGGACGGTTTTTTTCATGCTGATCCGCATCCGGGCAATGTGCGTATCCGTGATGGAAAGATTGTCTGGATCGATATGGGAATGATGGGAAGACTTACCGAGCGTGACCGGGAACAGATCAGCAATGCAGTCAAAGGTGTGGCAGAGAATGACATCGGTCTGATCCAGGAAGCGGTGATGGCACTTGGCGAGTTCCGCGGAAAGCCGGATCAGAGCAAGCTGTATGAAGATATCAATAATCTGATGGCAAAATATGGAACGATTGATATGGGTGATATTGATATTGCGGAAGTTATGCAGGATCTGATGGAAGTGATGAAGGAAAATAAAATTTCCATGCCTCATGGACTTACTATGCTTGCAAGAGGACTCGCCAATATGGAAGGTGTGCTTGCCGAGATCAGTCCGCAGATCAACATGGTTGAGATTGCGGCGGCACGGATGAAGGAGAGCTTTCTGACGAAGGAACAGTGGAAAAAAGAGATAAAGAATGATGCAAAAAGACTGTATCGTTCTCTTCACAAGGCAATGGATATTCCTTCCCTTGCAGCAGACATCCTGCAGGGTCACATGAAAGGACAGACCAGAGTCAATCTGGATCTTCATACTTCGGATGAGCTTTCCGGGTTGCTAAGGAGGTTGGTGCGGAATATTGTAATGGGACTGTGGGTGATGGCACTTCTGATCAGTTCCAGCATTATCTGTACAACCAATATGCAGCCAAGGTTGTGGGGGATTCCGGCAATCGGTGCGTTTGGATATCTGATGGCATTTGCCATTGTAATGTATGTTTTTATCAAACATATCTTTTCAAAAAAATAAATAAACAGGGGGAAAAGAGATGCGGAAGGAGTTTTATACAGGGCATCTTTTTGATGTATATCGTTATTTTGGAGCGCATAAAGAGGGTGAAAATTTTATTTTCCGTGTGTTTGCACCATCGGCAAAAGGAGTGTGCGTATTTGGAGAGTTCAGTAACTGGACAGAGATCCCGATGTATCAGGAGGGACAGAGCGGTGTATATGTGTCAGAGCCGATTCCGGCGAAGACTGGTCAGCTGTATAAGTACTGCATTTACACAGCAAATGGCGGAAGGGTAGAGCACTGTGATCCATATGGCTTCCAGATGGAATTAAGACCAGGAGATTGCTCAATCTTAACGGATCTTTATAGTTATAAATTTAAGGATGAAAAATGGATGAAGAACCGGACAGTCGGATTTGACAGTCCGGTCAATATCTACGAGATCCATGCAGGATCCTGGAGAAAAAAAGGAGAAGGGAAGACAGACTGGTATACTTATATTGAGCTTGCAAAGCTTCTGATTCCTTATGTAAAAAAGAATCATTATACTCATATTGAGATGATGCCACTTTCCGAGCATCCTTTTGATGGATCCTGGGGATATCAGAATACCGGATTTTTTGCGCCGACCGCACGTTATGGAACACCGGATGAGCTGAAAAAATTTGTGGATGAGTGTCACCAGGCAGGAATTGGTGTGATCATGGATTTTGTTCCGGTACATTTTGCAGTCGATTATTATGGCTTGAAAGAATTTGACGGAACCTGTTTGTATGAATATCCAAATGCGGCAGTAGGTGAAAGCGAATGGGGAAGCTGTAATTTCATGCATTCCAGAGGGGAAGTACGATGTTTCTTACAGTCGGCAGCAAATTACTGGCTGAGTGAGTTCCATTTTGACGGAATCCGTATGGATGCAGTCAGCCGTCTGATCTACTGGCAGGGTGACGAGGCCAGGGGTGTTAACGGAACGACACTGGATTTTCTGAAGGTGATGAACCAGGGACTAAAGTCCCTTCATCCGACAGCCATGCTGATCGCAGAAGATTCCACCAATTTTCCAGGTGTTACCAAACCGGTTGACCAGGGAGGACTTGGTTTTGATTACAAGTGGGATCTTGGCTTCATGCACGATACACTGGAATATTTCCAGAGTGCACCAGAATACAGAAGCAGAGATTATCATAAGCTGACATTCTCGATGATGTATTATTATAATGAGCATTTTTTGCTGGAATACTGTCATGACGAAGTGGTACATGGAAAGGCAACGATTCTCCAGAAGATGAACGGAGAATATGAGGATAAGTTCCCGCAGGCAAGAGCTATGTATCTGTATATGATGGCGCATCCTGGTAAGAAGCTGAATTTCATGGGAAATGAATTCGGTCAGCTTCGCGAGTGGGATGAAAGCCGCGAGCAGGACTGGGATATCCTAAAATATCCGCTCCATGATGCATTTCACCGTTATATGATCGAACTGAACCGTATCGGTCAGGAAAATGATGCATTCTGGCATGATTATGATCCGGAGAATTTCAAATGGCTGGACTGCCATCAGGAAGAACGCTGTATCTATGCGATCAAAAGAAAAGGAAAAAATAAGAACTTTATCGCGATATTCAACTTCTCAGACGAAGAACAGGAAGATTACGAACTGGATACCGAAGAAGAAGGAAAACTCAGTGTGATACTGGATACGGACTGGGACGAATATGGAGGAAATACAAAAAAGAAAAAGACATTGCCGGCAAAAGCAAAAAAAGGGACGCATGTGACGCTGGACCTGCCGCCGTTTTCGGGGATTTTGCTGATGAGTTAGGTGATGGGAAAGGGACGCCCGGGGCAGAACGATATTTCTGCTTTCGGGCGCGCTTTCGCTCCGCAAAAAACGCAGCGGTACTAAGTTCGGTGATACCGCAAGCGTTATCCCCTCACTAAGTGCCGGCGTTTTTTGAGGGCCCGCCAGCAGAATTATCGTTCTGCCCCTGGCTGTGCTATGACACCAGAACCGCATCGGCGAAGGGGGGAAGACGGCACCATACTAAGCGCACAAAAAACTAATACCAGGGGGGGGACGGCATCCGCTGCGCATCGCCTGGATGTGGTGTCTGACGGGAAGTGGTGGCAATGGATTTGCAGAAGTACTGGAGGTATATTGATAAGGTATAAAGTTTACGTTCCTGAGCAACCTATCCCACTGAAATTAAAATAGTATTTTCCCAGTGCGGCAGCGAAGCGCCTCCGCACAACTTGTACTGGAGCGACAAACGCAAGCACCCATGCATTCGGAATGAACCCCATCGGAAACGTCGGTACTTAGTGAGAGGATGTCGTCAGACATCATCGAACTTAGTATCCGCTACGTTTGCGGACTAAGCGCGAGCGGGGGTGAATCCGAATCCGTGGGTGCGTAACTTTGTCAACCACCTACAACTTACAAACCTCCCTGTCGTAAGTCATCAGCCCGTTTATTTCATCTTCGATGTCGGAGAGTTGTGTATATACTGCTCCGCACAATCCCTGTTCTTTGAGGGGGTCGATTTCTTTAGACATAAGTTTATGATAGGCTGCCTGGAATTCTTCCTGTGAAGAGCAGATTTTATATCCGTATGTCCTGCTGGAGCAGGTATGTCCTTTGACCTGGCAGGTGTAGCCTCCGTATTCGGAAATGACGAAAGCGCGGTCGGATGGAGTTACGAACTGCTTTGCAAAGTAGTTATGTTCACTTTTGAAATCTCCCTGCCGTCTGTCAAACCATCCACTGGCGGAATCGATGAGCCGGGTGTCATCCAATTCGCGGAATAAGGCAGTGAGCTTTTTTGAATCAAACTGTCCCCAGCCTTCATTGAAGATTACCCAGGTGCTGATGCATGGGAATGCTTTTAGGGCAGTGACAGTTTCTTTGCATTCACGGATGAATTCTTCTCTGCCATGTACATTTTTCCTGCCGAAGAGAGGATGAATCCGGTCACTGGTGTGAAGCTTGAATTTAGGAAAGAGTGCAGGCAGCCAGGTCATGAACGGAGCATTGTAGGTGCCACCGTTTACCATGTCCTGCCAGACGATCATTCCAAGGCGGTCGCAATGATAATACCATCTTGCAGTCTCGACTTTTACATGCTTACGGATCATGTTGAAGCCGAGATTTTTCATGGTCTGGATATCATAGATCAGCGCTTCATCAGATGGCGCAGTGTAAAGTCCGTCCGGCCAGTATCCCTGATCCAGGACTCCATTCAGAAAAAGTGGTTCATGGTTCAGGCAGAAGCGGGGAAGTCCTTTTTTATCCGGTTCGATGGTAAAGGTACGCATTGCAAAATAGCCGGTGACTTTATCTTCGCCTGCCTGTATCTCAATTGTATAAAGATAAGGATCATCAGGATTCCAGGGATGCATATTGTTGACGTCACAGTAGCAGGAGTAACAGCAAAGAGAGTCAGACTGATTGGTGCAGATCCCTTTGGAAATCAGGCGACCGTCCATGTCTCTGACGTGACAGACAACCGCTTCGGCATCGCTGCATCCGGAAATCGGATGATTTAAAAGAAGGGATACGTGTACCGTCTCTTTTTCATATAAAGGGGTGAGTTCCAGTTTTTTGACATAGACAGCCGGAACCCATTCCATCCATACTGTCTGCCAGATTCCACTCTGGGCAGTGTAGAACATTCCGCCACGCTTTAATTTCTGTTTTCCAACACTGTGATAAGAAGTGTCGGAACGGTCTTCAATGTGTACAGTCAGAGTGTTGCAACCCTCCTGCAGAGCATCTGTGATATCAGCAGAAAATGGAAGATATCCGCCGATATGTGAGACAACTACTTTTCCATTTACCAGAACTTTCGCATACTGATCGACTGCACCAAAATGCAAGATGCACCGGGATCCGTCGGAAGGAAGGCACTTGACCGACAGCAGGCGCTCACAGAGCATTTTTTCGTGCGGCTTTAACTGGAAACCGGCACCGGAAAGAGGGGCTTCCGGAGAAAAAGGAACGAGAAGAGTTCCTTCTTTGGTTATGGTATTTTTTTCTGAAAGAACTGTGTAATTCCATTCTCCATTCAGGTTGATATATTGATCGCGGATCATTTGCGGACGTGGATATTCTTCTAGTATGTGCTGCGGATCAAGAGCTTTTCCCCAACGGGTAGTCAGTGTCTGATGGGAAGCTTTTCTGGGAAAGATCCGTACACTTGCAAGTGCTGCTAAAAGATTCATAAAAAAACCTCTTTCGTTAAATATTCTTATAGTCTATTGTACCATGTGACAACAAAAACACTGCACATTTTATAGAAATTTTAGAAATGAAAACAGTGGGGAAAAACGGATTGTAAAAAAGAAAGAATCAGTTTATCATAAGAATATAAGAAAAGATAAGCTGTGAGAACACAGACAAAGAGCAGGCAGGAGGAAAGACCGATGAAAATAGTTTTAGATACACATGCACATACCATTGTCAGCGGACATGCATACAATACGATACGTGAGATGGCACAGATGGCGAAAGAGAAAGGACTGGAGGCATTTGCACTGACTGAACATGCACCGCAGATGCCGGGAACCTGTCATGAGTTCTATTTCCAGAATCTGCATATCGTACCGCGTGAAATGTACGGCGTGAGACTGTTCATGGGTGTGGAACTGAATATTATGAATGAAAAGGGAGAGGTTGACCTTCCGGAGAGCACACTTTGTCAGATGGATATTGCAATTGCAAGTATTCATGGACCTTGTTATAAAGGCGAGCGGACGGAAGAGGCAATCACGGCGGCATACCTTGCGGCAATGGAGAATCCGCTGATTCACATTATTGGACATCCGGATGACGGAAGATATCCGGTGGATTATGAACAGCTAGCCAAAAAAGCAAAAGAGACAGGAACCGTTCTGGAGGTAAATAACGGTTCGTTAAGACCTGGCGGATTCCGCGTGGATACCAGGAAAAATGATTTAAAAATGCTGGAATACTGTAAGAAATACGAAGTTCCGGTTACGATGGGAAGCGACGCACACATGGATGTAGATCTTGCAGATTACAGTTATGCGCTTCCGGTGATCGAGGAGAGTCATTTTCCGGAAGAACTGATTGTTAATAGTTCTGCAGAGCTTCTGAAATCATGTATTCGGTATAAACGGAATATGTGGAAACAGAAAAAAGTGAATTGTTAATACGTCACTTACGTTAAAAAAGCCTGGATGAAAGATAGAGAAAAGACTTGATATCTAGTTTTTAATACTATATAATATCTATATTGAGGTGAAAAAGAATGACGATAAATACGGAAGATTTATTAAACAGTATCCTGGAAAGTGTCGGCAGAATTGATTATATTCATCCGGTAGATATTCCGAATATAGATTTATATATGGATCAGGTAACAACTTTTATGGAGGAACAGCTCAGTTCGACGAAGCGTTATGAGGATGATAAGATCCTGACGAAAACGATGATCAATAATTATGCGAAAAACAATCTGCTTCCGCCTCCGAACAAGAAAAAGTATTCCAAAGAGCACCTTCTGGTTTTAATTTTTGTCTATTATTTTAAGAACCTGCTCTCAATCAAAGATATTGAGATTTTGTTAAAGCCACTGACAGACAAATATTTTGCTGTGGATTCGGAATTTGACATGGAAAGTATCTATGAAGAAGTCTGTAAGATGGAAAAAAGCAGGATCGGAGAGTTGCAGGATAGTATTCGTAAGGCGTATGAGACTGCTGAGCATTCTTTTGTATGTGTGGATGATGAAGAAAGAGAACAGCTTCAGAAGTTTGCCTTTATCTGTAATCTCAGTTTTGATGTGTATGTGAAAAAGCAACTGATTGAAAAAATGGTGGACGAACTTCCAAAGCCGGATAAGAAAAAATAAAAGCGTTAGCTTTTTTAAGAAGAATCAAAAAAGGAACGGATTTCAGATTTTGAAATTCGTTCCTTTTTGCTATTATGTGTTTGGCAATAGCTGTTACTACCAACTCCTGCCGGTGTCTGTAAAATTAAGATTCGGATTCTTCAGCCCCTGCCTGAAGTCTCTCAAATACCATATCGTATCCATCATTACCATAATTAAGAGAGCGGTTTACGCGGCTGATTGTTGCTGTGGAAGCACCAGTCTTTTCTGCAATCTCCAGGTATGTTTTCTGATCACGTAGCATCTTAGCTACTTCAAAACGCTGTGAAAGCGATAAAAGCTCATTGATCGTGCAGACATCTTCAAAGAATGTGTAGCATTCTTCTCTGCTTTTCAGACTGAGAACGGCATCAAATAAAGAATCGACCGCTTCTGTTCTGATTTTTCTACTCATTATATTATCCCTCCATGACAAATAATCAATAAGAGTGTGACATAAACTGCCCCACTCATTCATACAATGACATATTAGCACATTAAAATTTTAAAGTCCAGATATTTTGCAAAATTTTACAGATAAGAAAAAAGGAGTTGGATTTTTCTATTTTTACGACGAAAAATAGGGACGAGAGATTCTTTGACACCCCACTTTTTTTATAATATAATGATGCAATAGAGCCTCGAGAGAGGAGAAGAAAGAGGAACAAAAATATGAGTATTTATGATACATTAAATGACAGACAGCAGGAGGCCGTTTTCTATACAGAGGGCCCGCTTCTGATCCTTGCCGGAGCAGGATCCGGTAAGACACGTGTCCTTACACACAGGATTGCCTGGCTGATCGATCAGATAGGTGTGAACCCATGGAATATCCTGGCGATCACATTTACGAACAAGGCAGCCGGGGAGATGCGTGAGAGAGTGGATCAGATTGTTGGATTCGGTTCGGAGAGTATCTGGGTGAGCACCTTCCATTCAATGTGTGTGCGGATCCTGCGCAGATATATTGACCGGCTCGGGTATGATACAAATTTTACGATTTATGATGCAGATGATCAGAAGACACTGATCAAGGATGTGTGTAAATATTTGCAGATTGATACGAAAATGTTTAAGGAACGGTCGCTTCTTAGTGCGATTTCTTCTGCAAAAGATGAGCTTGTCACACCGGAAGAGATGACACTTCGTGCGGAAGGGGATTGGGCGAAAAAGAAGATTGCACAGGTTTATACCGAGTATGAAAAGCAGCTGAAAGCTAACAATGCACTCGATTTTGACGATCTGCTTTTAAAGACGGTACAGCTTCTTCAGACACAGCCGGACGTGCTGGAGTATTATCAGGAAAGATTCCGTTATATCATGGTGGATGAGTATCAGGATACGAATACGGTACAGTTTAAGCTGGTAAGCCTTCTTGCCGGTAAGTATCAGAATCTGTGTGTAGTTGGTGATGACGACCAGTCGATCTACAAATTCAGGGGTGCGAATATCATGAATATCTTGAATTTTGAAAAAGAATATCCGAATGCGAAAGTGATCAAGCTGGAACAGAATTACCGTTCCACATCCACAATCCTGAACGCCGCAAATGAAGTGATCCGTCACAATACAGGACGAAAAGAGAAGTCGCTCTGGACCGAGAATGGTGAGGGTGAGAAGATTCAGTTCCGTCAGTTTGATTCTGCTTACGATGAGGCGGATTATATTGTCAGTGATATCAAAGACAAGGTGAACAGTGGAAAAAGAGAATATAAGGATTTCGCTATTTTATACAGAACCAATGCGCAGTCACGTATATTCGAGGAAAAGATGGTGGTATCCAATGTTCCGTATAAGATCGTTGGTGGAGTAAACTTCTATGCAAGACGCGAAATAAAGGATCTGCTGGCATATTTAAAAACAGTAGATAATGGAAAAGATGATCTGGCAGTACGGAGGATCATCAATGTACCGAAGAGGGGAATCGGACTGACAACTATCGGAAGGGTGCAGGATTATGCAACGGAACGGGAGATCAGTTTTTATGAAGCAATCCTGGCTGCAGGATCGGTTCCGGGAATCGGACGTGCGCTTGGCAAAATCGAATCCTTTGCAGCCCTGATTGAGCATTTTAAAGCCGAAGGCGAACGCATGAGTGTAGCGGAATTGATGGATGAGATTATCGATGCAACTGGATATGTGGAAGAACTGCAGGCAGATTCTGATGAAGAAGCAGAAAGCCGTCTGGAAAATATTGAAGAGCTCCGGAATAAAATTGTTGCATACGAGGAGTCCTGTGAAGCAGAAGATGAAAAATCGACACTTTCCGGTTTTTTAGAGCAAGTGGCATTGGTTGCAGATATCGACAGTCTTGATGAGGAGACGGACTATGTGGTGCTGATGACTTTACATAGTGCGAAAGGCCTGGAATTTCCACACGTCTATCTCGCCGGCCTGGAAGATGGGATTTTCCCAAGCTATATGACGATTACGGCAGATGATCCGGCAGAGCTGGAAGAAGAGAGAAGACTCTGCTATGTGGGAATTACCCGTGCAAAGGAGAATCTGACGCTGACCTGTGCAAGACGACGGATGGTACACGGTGAGACACAGTATAATAAGATGTCCAGATTCTTAAAAGAGATTCCGCTGAGTCTGCTTTCTACCGGTGCCCTGTTCAAAAAAGAGCAGACAGAGGAGGAGCCCAAGGTATCTGCTTACCGTCAGGCAAAGCAGGCATTTGCGACAAAAGCGTTCGCAGCGACAAAGCCTGCACAGCAGTTTACTGTGACCAAGGGAAAAGGTCCGGGATATGATGTGGGGGACAGAGTGCGCCATATTAAGTTTGGGGAAGGTCTGGTGACACAGATCACAGAAGGCGGACGAGACTATGAAGTGACTGTGGACTTTGATACGGCGGGCACGAAGAAGATGTTTGCCATGTTTGCAAAACTGCAGAAAATTGACTAAAATTGCACTATGTGCCTAAGAAACACATTCTTTTTCGTAAAATCTGTGCAATATGGTGGAAATTATGCATGGATTTGTGGTATACTAGCTATAAACAATGAGTGAGCCGAAACAGAGAGTGACGGCAGAAAGGGCGTGTATGGAGATGAACAGAATCGAAGAATTACTTGCAACAACGAAACTCAACGATATGATGCATAAGAAAGATGATGATCAGAAGACAACTGTTCTCTGGATTCTTGCAATTATCGGTGCGGTAGCAGCAGTTGCAGCAATTGCATATGCAGTATATTGTTTCTTTACTCCGGATTATCTGGAAGACTTTGAAGAAGATTTTGACGATGATTTCGACAATGATTTCTTCAGTGATGAAGATGAAGTACAGTAATATTAAGAAAGCAGCGAAGGCAGGAATTGTCAAAGATTCCTGCCTTTTCTATGTGAGGGTATATAGATAGATGAAAAAAGGACAGATATTAGAAGGATATATAGAAAGGGTAGATTTCCCGAATAAAGGATTTGCCGTGGTAGAGGACGAAGAAAAAAAAGTGATCGTGAAGAATACCGTTCCGGAACAAAAGGTGCGTTTCGCGGTGAATAAGATACGAAAAGGTCAGGCAGAGGGACGGCTTCTGGAAATTCTGGAGCATTCACCGGAAGAATGTCAGCCGGCATGTCCGCATTTTGGAGTCTGTGGCGGATGCACTTATCAGAATCTGCCGTATGAAAAGCAGGTGGAGATGAAGGAAGCGCAGATCCATGCAATGATGGATGCGGCGGTTGATGGTGATTATATCTGGGAGGGTGTTAAAGAAAGCCCGGTCAGAGAGGCATATCGCAATAAAATGGAATTTTCTTTTGGAGACGAATATAAGGACGGACCTCTTGCACTTGGCATGCATAAAAGAGGCAGCTTTCACGATATTGTAAATGTTACAGAATGCAAGATTGTGGATGAGGATTTCAGACGAATTATAAAGGCTGTTCTGGAGTTTGCGACAGATACAGGTCTTCCGTATTATCACAGAATGCGCCATACTGGATTTTTCCGTCATCTTCTTGTGAGAAAGGCAGTTCGCACCGGAGAAATTCTGATTGATCTGGTAACAACATCGGAGGCACAGCTAGATGAAGCCAGACTGGTGGAAAAGCTTACCGGTCTTTCTTATGATGGGAAGCTTGCCGGAATTCTTCATACAACCAACAACAGCCTTGCGGATGTGGTAAAAGATGAAGGAACCAAAATTTTATATGGACAGGATTATTTCTATGAGGAACTTCTGGGACTGAAGTTCAAGATCACACCATTTTCTTTCTTCCAGACTAATTCCCTTGGCGCGGAAGTGCTTTATGAAACAGCAAGATCTTATATCGGTGAGACGAAAGATAAGGTAATCTTTGATCTCTACAGTGGAACCGGAACGATTGCACAGATCCTTGCACCAGTGGCAAAAAAAGTAGTAGGTGTGGAGATCGTTGAAGAGGCTGTAGAGGCTGCAAAAGAAAATGCTGCTTTAAATGGACTCGATAACTGTACCTTCTGGGCTGGAGATGTGTTGAAAGTAATCGATGATCTGGGTGAAGTACCGGATCTGATCGTATTGGATCCACCAAGAGACGGTGTGCATCCGAAAGCACTGGAAAAGATCATTGATTTTGGTGTGGAAAGAATGGTTTATATTGCCTGCAAGCCGACCAGTCTGGCAAGAGATCTGGAGCTTCTGCAGGGAAGAGGATATCAGGTAGAACGGATTGGGTGTGTGGATCTTTTCCCGAGTACTTATCATGTGGAGGCTGTGGTAGGACTACAAAGGAAAGATACCTAGAAATCCTTGAATTTACGCACTTTGTGACATTTTTCAGTTTCAATAAAATCGGTGAAAATCATAAGGAAAAGATACTTGTGAAGAAAGTAACCGTAGTTGTGGCATTAGACCTCGATACGGGGAACACAAAAAATCCTGACAATGAAAGTGAATAGTGGACTATCAGATATATTGATAGATTATAGGGATACTTGAATGAGAGTGTCCCTATTTTTTATATTAGGGCATTCCAATAATGGAGTGCTTTTTCAATTTAAAAACAGGAGGAAAAAAGAATGAGTAGTACAGCGTTAGGAGCAGAGAAAGCGAAAAAGATTATTTTTATCAGTGATGCACATGAGAAATTCTACTATGAAAAATTGAAAGAGGTTAGGTATCAGGACGTGTACCACAAAGCACTTGTATATTGTCTTGGTATCAGCAATGACACAAGAAGGAACATTAAAAGCATTTATGATTTTAAGACAGGCTGTGTAAAAACGGAATGCCTGCATGAAGGCTGGCAGACCAACGGGAGTGTAAAAGTAGTTAGGATGGCGTTCAACCTTTATTGCAATGGTACGCCGAGTGTTCTTGATTACGATGATGCGGAGGAACAGGTAGACGAGTGCAAACTTTATACAGTGGAGGAATTATTCTGCTGTGCCTATGCACCCTATTTTTGGCAGGCGATACAGATCAGGTATCCGGAATACGCAACCTATAACCACAGTCTGTACGCCATGTTTGGAGGACAGGATTGATGTTAAAAGTCAGGCTAATGGGAACAAAGAATGATATTAACTGGTTCGGTAAGATTTTGCGGAGAAATCCCAAAATTGAGGTGACGGAGTTTTCCGATTTATTCTCAAATAAGGGAACAAAGAAATATTACCGGGCTTATGTGGAAGTTAAGAAAAGCAATGTAAAAGAAGAACAGTAGATAGCAAAGGAGAATGGAATCATGTGTAAAATAATCGCAATCGCAAACCAAAAAGGCGGTGTCGGCAAGACTACCACCACAAGCAATTTAGGGATAGGACTGGCAAAACAGGGAAAAAAAGTGCTGCTGATTGATGCGGACGCACAGGGCAGTCTGACAGCGAGTTTAGGATATACAGAGCCGGATACTCTGGAAGTCACGCTTGCAACCATTATGGGGGATTTAATCAATGATGAAGAAGTAGAGCCGACAGAAGGTATCCTGCACCACGAGGAAGGGATAGACCTTATGCCGGGGAACATTGAATTGTCCGGTCTGGAAGTTTCCCTTGTGAATGTTATGAGCCGGGAAATGATATTGAGGTCATACATAGAGATAGTCAGGGAGAATTACGATTATATCCTGATAGACTGTATGCCTTCGCTCGGTATGATTACCATAAATGCCCTTGCCTGTGCCGACAGCATTTTGATACCCGTACAGGCGGCGTATCTGCCCGTCAAAGGCTTACAGCAGCTCATTAAGACGGTTGGCAAGGTAAAGCGGAAGATGAACCCGAAACTGGAGATTGAGGGCATATTGCTGACAATGGTGGACAGCCGGACGAACTATGCAAAGGACATCAGCTCCATGCTGAAGGATGCCTATGGAAGCAGCGTAAGGATATTTACAAATATTATCCCCATTTCGGTAAGGGCGGCAGAGATTTCGGCGGAAGGCGTCAGCATTTATAAGCATGATCCAAAAGGGAAAGTAGCGGCGGCTTATGATTCTCTGACAAAGGAGGTGCTTGCAGATGGGCAGTAATAAGAGAGCTGGAAGCGCATCAAAAGTCAGGATAGATAAATTTGAGGATTTATTCGGCGGTTCTGCGGAACAGGAAAGCTCCGCAGAGCAGATTATCAACGCACCTCTTACAGACCTGCATACGTTCAAAGACCACCCTTTCCGGGTGGAAGATGATGAGAAGATGGAGGAAACAACGGAGAGTATCCGCCAGTACGGGGTGCTTGTTCCGGGCATTGCAAGACCGAGGGAGGGCGGCGGCTATGAAATCATAGCCGGACACCGCCGGAAACGTGGTTCAGAGCTTGCCGGAAAGAAGGAAATGCCTGTGATTGTCCGTAATTACACCGATGATGAGGCGACGATTATCATGGTGGATTCCAACATTCAGAGGGAGGACATCTTACCAAGCGAGAAGGCAAGAGCCTATAAGATGAAGTACGAAGCGATGAAGCATCAGGGAAAAAAGTCAGGGAAAAACACCCTTGATGAAGTCGGGGAAGCTGCCGGGGAAAATGCAAAAAAGGTTCAGCGGTATATCTGGCTTTCCCGGCTGTCGGAAGAACTTCTTGCTATGGTAGACAGTAAAAAACTCGGCTTTTCACAGGGGGTGGATATTTCTTTTCTGACGGAGGAAGCGCAGCAATGGGTACAGGCTGTCATAGAGGAAAAAAGCTGCAATATCAGCATGGTACAGTCGGCAAAAATCAAGGAATATGGCAAGACCGGGGAGCTTACCCTTGCGATGGTGCGCCTGATACTGACGGAGGAAAAGCCGAAAGAACGCAAGGTGACACTGAAAGCGGATAAAATCAGCGAATATTTTGCGGAGGATTACAGCAGTGAGGAAATAGAGGGCATCATCATTCAGCTATTGGATGAATGGAAGAAAAAACAATAGAGGGGAGGTGCATCAGCGTGGATGGCACGATAAAATTTGACTATTATTATGGCATCGAAGCGGAACAGTTTTCCTTTTACAGAGTTCCAAGGCTGCTGATAAAAGACGCAAGGTTTAAAGAGTTGTCCAGCGATGCAAAGCTCCTTTATGGTCTGATGCTTGACAGGCTGGCATTGTCAATCAAGAATGGCTGGCTTGACGAAGAAAACAGGGTGTATATCCATTACACGCTGGACAACATAATGGAGGATTTGGGATGTGCAAGGGAAAAATGTGCAAAGGTGATTGCGGAGCTTGACAGCAAAAAAGGGATTGGTCTGATCGAGAAGAAAAGGCAGGGATTGGGCAAGCCAGACATTATCTATGTGAAGAATTTTGCGACACTGGATGCCGGGAAAGAGCCGGAAAAGCCGGATAATGCTGACAGTTCCGCAGAAGTTCGGAAACCGAACTTCAAGAGGTTCGATAATCAAACTTCAAGAAGTTCGGAAATCGAACTTCAAGAGATTCGGAAACCGAACTTGCAGGAGTTCGGAAATCAAACTTCAAGAGGTTCGGAAACCGAACTTGCGGAAGTTCGGGAATCGAACCCTAATTATAACAATACTAATTATACTGATTTGAGTTATACCAATCCTATCAATCAATCGGATAGAGAAACAGAAAAACAAGAACCGGGCAAGCCGGATAATGATATGATTGATGGGATGGATGATGCCACTGCCTATATGGAAATCATCAAGGAAAATATTGAGTATGAGCATCACATGAAATACGGTGACTGGAGTGAAAAGGGGCTGTATGAGGAACTTTATGAGGTGATCTGCGAAATTGTATGCGTGAAGCGCAGGACGGTAAAAGTCAACGGGGAAGATTACCCTTATGAGCTTGTAAAATCAAAGTTCCTGAAGCTGAACAGTTCCCATTTGGAGTATGTCATTGGGTGCATGAAGGAAACCACAACCAAGATAACCAATATCAGGGCATACATGGTGACTGCACTTTACAATGCGCCCAATACTATGAATCACTATTACCAGCAGTTAGTACAGCATGATATGTATGGCGGCGGGTGGGAAGAAAAAGGAATGTTCCAGTCTAAAGCGGAAGGAGATGGATAAATGGAATCCATGAGGGATATTGACCGGGCAATGGAACGGGAGGTAGCAAATGGAAGCTGCCCATTAAGGTTTGTGAAGATAGAATTTAGCGATTCCCCTTATCAGGAGATTGCATCAAGAGAAAAGCTGTCAGAGGTGCTGTCCTACCTGTTGCGGATTGGCGATTATGGCAGGTTTGCCGGGAAAGGGACGGGGAATAATGTTTACATGGATATGAAAGGCAGAAAAGCAGCTTTCAAGCGTACCCGCTCTTTTATTGACCGGAATAACATATTTTCCACAATCCGCAGGTATGGGAAGAAAATAAAGCCGGATTTTGACGGGCATACTTATCTGGAAACAGTGCGGTGTTGTTTTGAACTGCCGGAAGGTGAACAGGAAAAGTACCGGGTAACGTATGACGGGCAGGAAACATTTGCTTTGCCTATGTCAGATAAATATATCCTCGGACTTTATACGCACTGTATCTCGGCAAGGCGGGCAGTGCCGGAGGATATGGATATTCCAAACACAGGCTTTTCAGAGAAAGAACGGGGCATTGTTAGTCTGGAGGGAGTGCGTGATGTACTGTTTCAGTGCCTTTTGTTTGACACGATAAAATGCGGGGAGGGGATGCTATATGCTGACCTCTGCACGATTTACTGTTTAAAATAGAATAGATAACTTTTGGACTTTTTGTCCAGAAGTGGATTAGGAGGAACATCTATGGCAGAAAAATATATTACGGAAGAACAGCGGGCAGGATGCCAGAAAGTAGCGGATGCGTTCGCAGAACTGTATGAGCTGACCGATGTGGTGGTGGCAGATGCTGGGCGGTTCGGGTTTGTCCGTCTGCAATGGTTCAGCGAGGGAGAAGGCTTTGATTCGGCAATGGCTTTTTCGGACAGCGGGGAATTGTTTGAGGAACTGTGGCGAATATGGTATGAACATGAAGTTTTAACGCCTGTGTTGGGAACACCGCTTGCGGAGCTTGACTATGACGAAATATTCCAGACGCTTTCCAAAGACAGGCAGGAGGAAATAACGGAGAAAAAGAAGTATTTCCTTGCCCGGTGCAAAGATGCTTTCAGTTAATCACCAGATATGTTTCTTTCCACGAAGTTGTGTTCCCGCTAAAAACAAGCTATAATGGTGCTGACAAATTGGGATTTGATGAACAGTAGAAAAGAGGTATATATGAGTGAAAGACCTGTTTTAGATAGGAATTTAGATAGTAAAACATTTCGTGATTTCTATTATTTGAAAGAGGAATTAGTAAACTTTTGCAGAGAAAATGGAATTCCTGTTTCGGGTGGAAAAGTAGAAATAACAGATAGGATTGCATATTTTCTTGATACAGGCAAAATATTGTCTGCTCAAACGGCAAGAAAAAAAGCAATATTAATATCTGATATTAGTGAAGATACAAAAATTGAAGCAAACTTTGTCTGTTCAGAAAAACATAGATCATTTTTCAGAGAACATATTGGAAGCGGTTTTTCATTCAATGTGACTTTTCAAAAATGGTTAAAAAGCAATACAGGGAAAACTTATAAAGAAGCGATTGCTGCTTATTATCAAATTCTTGAGGATAAGAAAAAAGGAAAAACTAAAATTGATAAGCAGTTCGAGTACAATACTTATATTCGAGATTTTTTTGCAGAAAATAAAGGAAAATCTTTAGAAGAAGCAATTAAGTGTTGGAAATATAAAAAGCAATTACAAGGACATAATTGCTATGAAAGAACGGACCTTGTTGCAATAGAATAACATCTTCAAGTTTATGGAGGAACGCACTTATGGATTTTAACTGGATTAATGTAGGCAATCTGGTGGTTATAATGTGTCTTATTGCAATCAACGTGATTGCCGTTAGAAAGAAAGTTTCTGAAAGTTTTTGCAGTAAATATCCGGTTATAAATATTTTTGAGCAAATTGGAAGATACGGAAGTATGGCTTTTATGATCTTTCCTGCTTTTACAAAAGGCTGGAAATTTGGCTTTATGTCTGTAATGGAAATGCTTATTTGGATGTGCAGTACAGTTCTGCTTTTAGCTATTTATGGTTTGCTCTGGATAAAAAAGTCCTCTGGTGGTGTTGGCATTCTTTATGGACTGGCAATTGTTCCTGTTATTTTATTCCTGCTGAACGGTATTTTACTTAGGCACGTTGCGTTGGTTGCGGCTTCATTGATTTTTGGAGTTTTTCATTTTACAATTATTAAGGAAAATGTATGATCCAGTGTCAGATTCTAATTTATAGAGTAATTAATGGGAACGCTTTTCAGAAAGGGAGATATTTTTACAATCCCAGAGCATTTTCTGTTAAAATAGACCGTATCAGGATAAAGGCAGGAGTGATGCGTTTGGGAAACAGGAAGCGGCTGAAAAGGGTGGACAGGACATATAAAGACTTAAAGCAGAAACAGAAAGCGAAGATAGCGGACGGTATGTTTGAAAAGACCTGTGATTATTACAGGGAGCATGGCAGGATGCCGGAAGGAGAGGACTGCGAGAAGATTGCAGGGCAGATTTATCAGAGGGTAAAGGGGATAGCGGAAAAGGCTTCCTTTGATGAAATATACAGTCTGTATCTTTACCGGCTTCCACGCTATGAAGTGCGGATAGCGGAGAATGGGATTCCCGAAAAGAAAGAAAAGAAGAAAGATGATGCGGATAAGCCAAAAGTGAAGCGGAAAGGCATGAGCAAAAAGGTATGCCCGAACTGCGGCAGGAAGATGAAACAGCAGTTTATCGGCTTGCAGCACTGTAAATGCGGCATGAGCTGGAAGAAGGATATAGGATATTTTGAGCGTACCGGGGATATGGTCTTTGCTCTGGAACGCCGGAAAGTAGGGAAAAAGACGAAACAGTGTCCGGTGATCCGGTACAGGTAAATTAAATATGGGAAACAGCGTAAGGGCAGTTATAGACCGGAAACAGTGGTTTGTAACTGCCCTTTTTGTGTTTATGGAACTTTTGGACTTTTTGTCCAGAAGTGGAAAGGAGCGTTTATGAAATATCTGATTCACAGGCTGTACGTCCCACCCTGACGGGGGTACAGCAATAAAGAAGAAGGAGGAAAACCATGCAGGAGGAAGTGACACAAAAAACGATTGCCCTTGTGTTTAAATCTTCCCGGCTGACTACCGACGTGCTGAAAAAGGCAATGAAGATGTATCTGGAACACCGGAAACAGGGAAAACAGGCATCACATGGGAAAATGTCAGTGAAAGATCTGGTCGGTCAGGGTATGGGTGCTTCGAGCATTGAGGTGACGGATAACAACATCAAGTCTTTTGAGAAAGTGGCAAAAAAATACAACGTGGATTTTGCTGTGAAGAAAGATAAGACGGTTGCACCGCCGAAGTACATGGTATTTTTCAAGGGCAAGGATGCCGACGTGATTACGCAGGCATTTAAGGAATTTGTAAAAGTTAATGAGAAAAAGCATGACCGCATCTCCGTAAAGGAGAAGCTGGCAGAGTTCCGGGAGCAGTTAGGGAAAGACAAAAACCGGGAGCGGGCAAGGGAACACCAGAAGGACAGGGGGCAGTCATTATGAGTAAAATCGTAGAAGGCATTGCCAAAGACCTAAAATCCATTCCCGAAAAGCTCAAGACAAAGACAGGGAATGTGGATAAAAAGAAACTTCTCCTTATGAACCTGCCTTATGTGCTTGCCGGGTATTTCTGCGACAAAATAGCGTGGCTGTGGCGGGTATCGCCGGGGCAGGACGCTTCCGCAAAGATGATGGCGGTCATGGCGGGAATGGAGGACTTATTTTCTAACCCGTTACCGAGTTTTTACCCAAAAGATTTGCTGATAGGAGCAGGGTGCGGCGTTGCGCTCCGTCTTGTGGTGTATTTCAAAGCCAAAAATGCCAAGAAATTCCGGCATGGAATGGAGTACGGTTCTGCAAGGTGGGGAAACGCAAAGGATATAGAGCCTTATGTCGATCCGGTCTTTGAGAACAATGTGCTGCTTACAGAAACGGAAAGGCTGATGATGTCAGGCAGACCAAGACAGCCGAAGTATGCTAGGAATAAAAATATCCTTGTTATCGGCGGCTCCGGTTCCGGCAAGACAAGATTTTTTGTAAAACCGAACCTGATGCAGATGCACTCAAGCTATGTTGTCACTGATCCGAAAGGCACTGTGTTAGTCGAGTGCGGAAAAATGCTCTTAAAGAACAATTACCGGGTAAAAGTGCTGAATACCATTAACTTCAAGAAGTCCATGCACTACAATCCTCTCGTTTATATCCGGAGCGAGAAGGACATTTTGAAACTTGTAAACACAATCATTTTAAACACCAAAGGGGAGGGACAGCAATCCGGCGAGGATTTTTGGGTGAAAGCCGAAAAGCTCTACTATACCGCACTGATCGGGTACATCTGGTATGAGTGCGTGGAGGAAGAACAGAATTTTACCACCCTGCTTGACATGATAAATGCAAGCGAAGCGAGGGAGGATGACGAGGAATTTAAAAATCCTGTCGATTTGATGTTCGATGAGCTGGAGGAAAGAGAGCCGGAACACTTTGCAGTCAAGCAGTATAAAAAATACAAACT
>ERZ773190.802-NODE-802-length-33596-cov-10.758654_pt1 | contig 33596 bp, 30 predicted proteins | sample MGYA00511111_ERZ773190 | MGnify/ENA primary metagenome ERZ773190 (study PRJEB29015, sample SAMEA2737777) | human gut metagenome | biome: human gut; feature: human-associated habitat; material: faeces | place: China | collected 2012 ... | reverse complement strand
TCCCGCTGGCCGAGGAGACCCGCTTCATCGCCACCATGAACTACGGCTACGCCGGCACCCGTGAGCTGAACGAGGCCCTCACCTCCCGCTTCGTGGTCATCCAGATGCCCACCATCACCGAGGAGAACCTCGAAAAGCTCCTGCGCACCCAGTTCCCCGATTTGAACAGCAAGTATGTCAGGCAGTTCGCCCTGCTCTTCCTCGATTTGCAGAAAAAGTGCGACAGCGCAGAGATCTCCACCAAAGCTCTCGACCTGCGCGGTATGCTGGATGCCCTGCGCCTGATGCGCCGGGGCGTCGCTGCCGGGGCTGCGCTGGACATGGGCATCACCAACAAAGCCTTCGACTCCTACGAACAGGGCCTCATCCGGGATGCCATTGCCGCCCGCATCCCAGCCCAGCTCACCGCCGCAAAGCTCTTCGATTAAAAAAGGGGCGTTTTTATGGAAGCGCAGAGCTACACCGCCGAAGAGCGGCGGGCCGCCAATCAGGTGTGGGCAGCGGCAGGAGCTTACGGCTTCGAGCCGCTGTTCCTCGCCCGGAACACCGACGGTACCATTGATTTTTACATGAACTGCGTCGTGGGGCTGGTCCACAAATATTACGGCGACGAGCTGGTACGCAGCCTCTTTGACGCATGGGAGGGCGACATCCGGCAGGCCATGCTGGACGATCTGACCTGGCTCTACCTCGAGAGCGCGGTCTACGCGCTGGAACTGCCCCGCCGCCCGGTGCTTTCGGCCCTCCGCCGCGCCCATGCGGACTACTTTTTCGGCATCCAGTACAAGCTCTCGCGGCAGGAGTGGATGGCGAAGAACCAGCTGGTCTACTCCATGCAGGCCGCGCGCTGGCGGGCTGTGCAGGGGCGCACGCCGCCGGTCATGACTCCCTACGAAAAGAATCTCGACGCCGCCCTCAGTCCCGAGACGCCCCCAAAGCCGGACGAGCTGAAAGCCGCACTGCTGGCCGTCTACGCCAAATTCGAGCTGTTCAACGGCACGGTGCATCAGAAGGCCGGGCTTCATCTCCATCTGGACGGCCTGCTGGCGTCCCTCATGACCCGCACCATGCCCACCCAGATGATAAAGACCGACCGGGTGACGGTGGAGCATTCCGGCTCGGTGGACGCCTCCGGCAGCGGCATCCACGCCGACAAGCGGCTGGCCCACATCACCCTGCGCCAGCGCGCCGAGGAAGACCGCGCCTACATCGAAAGCTGCTTTGGCCGGTCGCTCTACCCGCCCGAACGGCTGCGGAAGGCCGAGCAGGAGCTTTGCACCGGGGAGCATCTGGGCTGTCACCTCTGGTTTGCCTCCGGCGTCCCCAGCCCGGAGCAGGCCCCTACCCCCGAGGCAAAGCACCTGGCCGAACAGGCCCAGCTTCAGGCTGAGCGGAACCGGGCATACTATTCGAAAAATCTCGAGCTTCACCGCAGCGTCGTGCTGCGGCTGACCGAACAGATACGCAACTGCATCCTCGTCCACCAGCAGCCCAACGCCCGGGTCGCCCGCAGCGGTAACCTCGACCCGGAGCGGGTCTGGCGCACCGTCATGGACGACGACCGGGTGTTCCGCTGTGCGGAGGAAGAGAACCACCCGTCCTTCACCGTTGACCTGCTGCTGGATGCTTCGGCTTCCCGCCTCCACTGTCAGGAGGTCATCGCGGCGCAGGGGTCTATCCTCGCCCAGAGCCTCGCGGCCTGCGGCATCCCGGTGCGGGTGAGCTGCTTTTCCAGCCTGCGGGGCTACACCGTCCTGCGGGTGCTCAAGGGCTTCAAGGAGAAGAGCTTACAGGGCATCTGCCAGTATTTCGCCTCGGGCTGGAACCGGGACGGTCTGGCTCTGCGGGCCGCAGGCGACCTCATCGACTTTGACCCCGGCCCCGCCGCGCGGCATCTGCTCATTCTCCTGACGGACGCCTCCCCCAACGACAGCCGCCGCATCCCGCCCTCCCCCGATGACCCGCTGGGCCGCGACTACGGCGGCAGCGCGGGCGTGGAGGACGCCGCCGCCGAGGTGCGGGCGCTGCAGCGGAAGGGTCTGCGGGTCTCCGCCGTCTTTATGGGCGAAGACGCCAGCGCCGCCGACGCCTCCCGCATCTACGGCAAGAACATGGCCCGCATCCGGGGCATGGACCAGCTGGCCCGGGCCGCAGGCCGACTCATCCAGAACGAGATACGGGAGCTGGTCGACTGAATCATAATAATGTACGGGGCCGCTGTGCAGTTGTATCTGCTGCCAGCGGCCCCGTATTTTTGTTGTCACTCACAACCATCTTGTTTTGTATTGCAGAAGAGTCAAAAAGTTTTTTGGTTTATTTGCAAACTTATAGTTGTATTATGGCGCAATTTATGATATACTACAACCAACGAAGGGCCGCACACCTACACATCACCCCGCGCCCACAGGAAGGAGAACCGCTATGGATGCCGCACGTTATTTTGAAGAGATGCATCTTGCCATGTCCAGCCAGAAGCCTGAGTACCGCCTTGTGCTCAGCGTCAAGGTCCAAGACCTCGGAGGCGCAGACGCTTATCTCGAGCTGCGGCAGGAGCCGGTCAGCGGCAAGGCCCGGGTGTTCTATTCCACGATGGGACGTCAGAAGCTGAACTTCCAGCTCGTCCGCAAAGGGTGGCAGAGCTGCCACAACGCCTCGGGCGAGCTGACGGGGCGCTTCCCCGCCACCGCCGACGGTCTGCTGGCCCAGACGGATTTCTCTGCTTTTGTCCGGGACGACGCCCTCGACAGCGGCCGGATGGCGCGCATTCTGGATGTTCTGGCCCATACTGCCGGTGGTTGTGGGACGGTCTCCCCTTCTGCTGCCCGGGAGGGTGCGCTCATCACGGTGGAGCGGTTCGTGGGCCGTCCCGCCCATTGGAGCTATTGGAGCACCCGCGCCGCAGAGCAGCTGAACATCGCGGCCATCCTCTGCTGGCTGGGCGACTACCTCGCCGGGGCCGAGCGCCGCACCCTGCAGAGCTGCCCGGAGGCCATGCAGCTTGCCGCCGCATGGCAGGCCGCGCTTTTCACTCCCCTGCCCCAGACGGCCCAGCGGCCTCAGCCTGTACAGTCCCGGCCCGTCCGCCGTGCGCCTGTGGTCGAGAACAAGCGCTGGCAGAGCATCCTCGCCGTGCTGGCGACGGTGTAACAGAAAGGCCTCCCGCATTGGGAGGCCCATCGCCGTATCCGGCGCGCATTCGTTCATATTTTCAGTTTCGAGAAATCGGTGCAGAGATATTCATAGAGCTTGTCAACGGCCTGAAATCCCATCTTCGCATACAGTTCCTTCGGTGTATCCTCGGAGTCAGCGTGAAGATACAGGATCTCTCCGCGCTCCTGCGCCTTTTCGGCAATATGCTTCATCAGGGTCATGGCGATGTACTGGTGCCGGAAATCCTCGTCCACCAGCAGGCCGTCCATGCAGACATACCCATCGGATGCGAAAATATAGCAATCACCCACCAGCTTCCCGCCCAGATACGCGCCGAGGTAGGTCAGCTTTTCCCGGAGGTTCCGGTTGTTCCGCACGGTAAAATCATCTCCGTACAACGGGCCGTAGTATTTCAGTTCGTGCTGTTCCAGCTGGTCTGCGTCCGGGGCCTTGATCGAGACGTCCGGGTTCGTTTTCCAGCTGCGGATGTCTGTTTCCGGGGGCAGAACCATCGTCAGGGTCTCTTCGCACTCCATGCCGAATGCATCGGCCAGCGGCTCGTACCCTTCCAGCTTGAGGAAGGTGTCTCCCCGCTCTTTCTGGTAGGCCAGCGCGGCCCGGACTTCATCTGCCGAGGGCTGGCTGTAATAGCAGAACGCGTTGTGGTCGTATTTATCGCGCAGCTCGCTGTCCTCCCGCTTGGTCAGATGCTCTGAAACGGTGTGAGACGCGGAAAACAGCCGGTAAAAGCTTTCATCGGTCTTTCTTGTAGGGTTCATTGCGCTCCTCCAAAACTTATCGCTCACTTCCACCCCCGCGCCGAGGGGTCGAGCATTTCGGCGGCGGAGTAGATGAGGGCATTGCAGATGGCCGCAGCGACGTTGCTGCCGCCCTTGCGGCCCATCGCCACGATGGCCGGTACATCATGCTTTTCGCAGACGGCGAAGAGCCGCTCCTTGCTCTCCACCACGTTCACAAAGCCCACCGGCACACCGATGACCAGTGCGGGCCGCAGGCCGCTTTCGATCTGTTCTGCAATCGTCAGCAGAGCCGTGGGCGCGTTGCCGACGGCGAGGATGGCCCCGGGATGCTCCTGCGCTGCCTTTTTCATCGCTGCGACGGCCCGGGTGGTGCCAGCCTCCTTTGCGGCGGCGGCCACCTCGGGGTCAGCCATATAACAGCAGGCCGTGCCGCCCAGCTTCGCCAGACCGGGTTTGGTGATGCCGGCCAGCGCCATGTTTGTATCGGTCACGATGACGGCCCCGGCGTGGAGGGCCTTGACGGCCTGCTCCACCGCGCGGGGAGTGAAGTGGAGATTCCGCGCATAGTCGAAGTCGGCGGTGGTGTGGATGACCCGCTTGACCACGGCTTCGTGCTCGGGCGGCGGGGTCAGGCCCATCATTTCCAGCTCTTCGGTGATGATGTGGAAGCTCGTCCGCTCAATGTCAGCAGGTAAATGATGCTGCGGCGTCAATATTCTATCCCCTTTCGTGCTTTTATCCCCTTCTGGTAGGGATGGCGGTGGCATTTCATCTCGGTGGAGTAGTCGGCGGCGTCCAGCATCCACTGGGGCGGCGTGTGGGCCGTCAGGACGCACTCACACCCAGCAGGCCGTTCCAGAACGGCCTTTTTTAATAGATCGACGTCCACCATATCCAGCTCTTCGGCGCTCCCGGCTTCGTCCAGTATCAGCAGGTCGGCAGGCTGTGCTATGGCGGCGGCGAGGTTCTGGTTTTGCAGTTCGCGGGTCGCGGCCTTTTCCTCCGGCGTCATCTGAAAGACGAATTTCTGCCCGGCCTTGCCCCGGTAGATCTCCGCGCCAAGCTGGGCCAGAAGCGGGATCTCGCCGCTGTTCCCGCCCTTCAAAAACTGGACGATGACCACCCGCTTCCCGGACCCCAGCGCACGGAGCGCAAGACCCATAGCGGCGGTGGTCTTCCCCTTTCCGTCGCCCCAGTACAGATGCAAAAGTCCCTGTTCCATTCAGCGCTTCTCCATTCCCATCGCGGCATACACCGCGTCCATATCCAGCGCCCCGCGCACGCCGTCGGCCAGGATGTCGAACTGCTGGCGGCGGTACTCTTCCATCGGGATGAGGGCCGCGTCGGAGGGGTCGATGCCCTTCCGGCGGCAGAGCCAGCCCGCCAGCGCCTCGGTCAGCGTGCCGGTGTCGAACAGACCGTGGAGGTAGGTGCCGAACACATTGCCCTGCACACAGCCCTCCCGGCCTCCGTCGGGGTAGTGGGCGAAAGGTTCGCCCTCAGCCTCGGTCACGCCGGTGTGAATCTCGTAGCCTTCCAGCTCTGCACCCGCAAAGGGGGCGGCGGCGACGGTCGCTTTGACCTGTGCGCGGCGCTTCTGCTCGCTGAACACGGTCCGGGTGGGCAGCAGACCTAGCCCCCGCAGAGTCTGCGGCCGGCCGCTCTCGCTGCCGGTGGGGTCGTCGAGGGTCTGGCCCAGCATCTGGTAGCCGCCGCAGACGCCCAACACCGGCGTGCCTTTCGCGGCCAGCTTGAGCAAAGCCGTTTCCAGCCCGCACTGCCGCAGCCAGAGCAGGTCGTCCACCGTGTTTTTCGTGCCCGGCAGCAGGATGAGGTCGGGTGCACCCAGCTCATGAGCGTTCGAAACATACCGCACGCCCAGCAGCGGGTGCTGTTCCAGCGGCATAAAGTCCGTAAAATTGGACAGATGCGGCAGACGGATGATAGCCGCATCCAGCGGCTTTTTGCCGTCCCGCATCTCGAGGCGCTGGCTCAGGGAGTCCTCGTCCTCGATGTCCACCTTCAGGTACGGTACGACGCCCACCACGGGCAGATGGGTCTTTTCTTCCAGCATCGAAAGGCCAGGGCGCAGAATTCCTACGTCTCCACGGAATTTATTGATGACGAGTCCCTTGATGCGCCGGCGTTCTTTTTCTTCCAGCAGCTCCACCGTGCCGTATAGCTGGGCGAACACGCCGCCCCGGTCGATGTCGCCCACCAGAAGCACCGGCGCGTCCACCATCTCGGCGAGGCCCATGTTCACGATGTCCTCGCTCTTGAGGTTGATTTCCGCCGGGCTGCCCGCGCCCTCGATAACAATGACGTCAGCCTCCTCGGCGAGGCTGTCATACGCCTTCAGGATGTCCGGCACCAGCTGCCGTTTCGTGCGGAAATACTCCGACGCTTTCATCTGGCCCCGCACCTCGCCGTTGACGATGACCTGACTGCCCACGTCACTGCTGGGCTTCAGGAGGATGGGGTTCATCCGCACGTCCGGCTCGACACCGGCGGCCTGCGCCTGCACCACCTGCGCCCGGCCCATCTCGAGGCCGTCTTTGGTGACGAAGCTGTTCAGAGCCATGTTCTGGCTCTTGAACGGCACGGCGCGCAGGCCGTCCTGCGCAAAAATGCGGCAGAGCGCCGCGCAGAGCAGACTTTTGCCTGCACCGCTCATCGTACCCTGCACCATGATGCATTTTGCCCTGCTCATCCCAGCACCTCTTTCATAAGTTCCAGCAGCCGGGCGTTCTCGGGGGCCGTGCGCACCGCCGTGCGGTACCACTCCGGCCCGAGGCCCGGATAATTCGCGCAGCTGCGCACCTGTGTTCCCCGCGGGCGAAGCCTCTCATTCAGGTCGGCGGGCGCGCGGAAGAGCAGATAGTTCGCCTTTCCATCGATGACCCGCAGGCCCAGCGCCCGCAGGCCCGCCGTCAGAACGGGCCGCTGCCGGGCGATAAGAGCGCGCACTTCGTCCACATAAGCGGTTTCTTTCAGGGCCGCGACGCCTGCCGCCTGCGCCAGACTGGACACGGCCCACGGCTGGCCCGCTGTCTGCATTTTTTCCAGAAGCGTTTCGTCGCCGCAGAGGCAGTAACCCAGCCGGACGCCGGCCATGCCGTAGAGCTTGGTGAAAGCTTTCAGAATGACGAGGTTCCCACTTTCCAGCAGAGGCTTCGCGGTCCACCCGTCGGCGTCGGGCAGAAAGTCCAGAAAGCACTCATCTACGGCCAAAATCGTGTGGCACTCCTCGCACCGGCACAGCAGCTTTTTCACCAGTTCGGGTGAGGCCAGCTGCCCAGTCGGGTTGTTCGGCTGGCAGAGGAACACCATGTCGATGCTCTCGTCCACGGCGTCCACGAGGGCGTCCGTCGGGGCGAAATCATTCGCTTTATCGAGGAAGAAGCGTTTCACTTCGCACCCCACCGTATCCAATGCAGAGGCGTACTCGGCAAAAGTCGGGGCTGTCACCAGCGCCTTATGGGGCTTTACGGCCCAGACCAGCCGGAAGATGAGGTCCGCCGCGCCGTTGCCGCAGAGGATACGCTCCTGCGGCACACCCTCGGCCCGGCTCAGCGCCGCCCGCAGGGTACGGCAGAGGGGGTCGGGGTAGCGGTCGGCCAGAGGCAGAGCGTCCCGGATGGCCTGCGCCACCCCTTCGGGCAGACCGAGTGGGCTGACGTTCGCCGAAAAATCCAGCGCGTCGCGACCAAAGCGTTCGCGGTAGCCCATCCAGTCACCGCCGTGGACCAGTTGTTTCATCCCAAGAACCCCCGTATCGCACATCCCCACGCCAGCGCAAACCCGCTGGCTACATACATCATCCGATCTGCCCGCAGAATATCCTCCGGCTCGATGGGCCGCAGCGGATCGCCGATGGTGGGCTTCGGATAATATTCCCCGAAATAGTAGGCCGGCCCGGCCAGCTGAACGCCCAGCGCACCCGCGCAGGCGCTCTCAGTCTGGGCGCTGTTGGGGCTGGCGTGATTGCGGCGGTCCCGCCGCCAGATACGCCACGCGCCCTTGGCGTCATTGCGGGTGAACGCCGCCGCCATGATCCAGAGCAGCGCCGCCAGACGGCTCGGGATATAGTTTGCCACATCGTCCAGCTTTGCCGCCGCACGGCCAAAATAGAGATATTTCTCGTTCTTGTAGCCCACCATGCTGTCCATGGTGTTGATGGCCTTGTAGGTCAGGGCCAGCGGCGCACCGCCCAGCAGCATATAAAGCAAAGGCGCAATGACGCCGTCGCTGGCGTTTTCGGCCACCGTCTCCACCGCCGCTTTGGTCACGCCCTCGGCAGTCAAGGCTTCGGTGTCGCGGCCCACGATGCGGCTCACGGCCTTTCGGGCGGCGGGCAGGCTGCCTTTTTTCAGCTCGACATAGACATTCGTGCTCTCCTGCACCAGTCCCTTTGCGGCCAGCGCCTGCCCGCACCAGAACATCTGGACGGCAAGCCCCAGCAGGGGGTGAAGCATCGCCGCGCCCCAGCAGACAAGGCCCGTGAGCAGCAGCGTCCCCACCGGCAGGCAGAACGCCAGCACCGCGCCGCCCAGCAGCTCGCCCTGAGGCGTTTTGGGCAGGCGGGTGCGGAGGAATTTTTCCAGCCGGGAGATGGCTTTGCCCATGTACACCACCGGGTGGGGCAGCCACGCCGGGTCGCCGAAGATGGCATCCAGCACAAAGCCCCCCAGCACAGCCCAGACGGTCATCATACGCCGGCCTCCGCGTCTTTCGTATACTGCACGGTCTTCACGAGGTGGAGCTGGCGCTTCTCGGCCCAGTCGGCGGCATCCAGCACATAGCCGCCCGCGTTGGGGCCGCACCATGCATAATAACCGCGCCTGGGCAGGGCGTACCGCTCCATGGCCGCCATCTGGGTGCCGCCGTGGGCCAGGATGACCAGCAGCTCTTCGCCGTCGGCCAGCGCCTTGTCCACCAGAGCAGAGAAGGCGCTGCAGATGCGGTTCGAGAAGTCGTCCTTCCGCTCACCGTCGGGGCATTTGCTCTCGCAGTTGGCCTGCACCCACGCCTGATAATCGGCGTCGTGCTCCATCTCGACGTAGTTTTTGCCCTCGAAGCTGCCGAAGCACATCTCCTGCAGGTCCTTCACGACCACGAGCTCTGCCTCCGGGAAGAGCACCCGGGCCGTCTGGGCCGTCCGCTGCAGCGGGGTGATATAGACCACCTTCGGGTCAATGTCGGCCCGGCGCAGCTGGCTCAGGCCCTCCGCCGAGAGCGGGATGTCGCGCTGGCCCTGATAGCGCTTCTGGGCGTTGTATTCGGTCAGGCCGTGACGCAGCAGATAGATCAACATTGGGGTAATTCTCCTTTCAATACCGTCGGGATGCCGCAGAACATCTGCACCACGCAGTCGGCACGCTCTGCCAGCAGGCAGGCCAGCCGTCCGGCGGCCTCCCGCCCGGCGCGCTCCTCAGCATCCATCGGGACAACACCGCCGCCGACCTCGGTGGCGATGACAATATCATATTCCGCCAGCTCCCGGGCCAGCGTTTCGAGCTGCTCCGGGGTCTGAGTCTCGGCGGCGGCGTCCTGCACATCGGCGATGACGCTGCCCCGGAAGTTCCGCGCAAAGGTGCGCTTGCCGCTGTAGAGCGGCCCTGTGATGAACATCATTTACAGCACTCCTCCCCACTGGCTGACGGCCAGCGCCGCCAGCATCCACAGCTCGGCCCGCTGTAAAAACCACCCGGCCAGGTCGCCGGTGATGCCGCCAAACTGCTTTTTTGCCACGAAATAATAGCGCCACAGCGCCAGAAGCGCCGCCGCCGCCAGCCCGCCGCCGCCCAGTGCCGTCAGCGCCAGGACGAGCAGAGCCGACAGGCCGCAGAGGAAGTGGCAGACGATCTGCTTGTCGGCCGCTGTGGCAAAAGTATGGGCGAGGCCGGTGTCTTTCGCCAGCGGGAACGCCGCCACGGCAAAGCCCGACAGCGCCCGCTCCAGCACCAGCGCCAGCGTCCAGCACAGGCCCGCCCGGGGTGTGAACCGCACACTGCCGCAGAGGCCGAAGTAGGCCACAAAGTAGCAGCACAGCCGGATGACAGCGAAGGCCCCACAGTGGGAGTCTTTCAGGATTTCAAGCTTTTTTTCGCGGTCGCCGTAGCTCGAGAGGGCGTCCGAGGTGTCGGCATAGCCGTCGAGATGGATGCCGCCGGTGATGGCCACCGGCACGAGGCAGAACGCCGCCGCCCGGGCCAGCTCCGGCAGGGGCAGGACGCCGCAGAGACACCACAGCCCGCCGCACACCAGCCCGATGAGGGGGAAGGCACACATGGCGTACCGCATATTTTTTTCGTTCCACTCGAACTGCGGCACCGGCAGGGCCGAAAACATCGCAAAGGCCACCGCGATGGTCTGCAAAACAGTCACAGCTTTTCTCCCCCTTTGTAGTACACCGGCAAGCCGCAGACCACCCGGCAGACGTTGTCCGCCCGGGCGGCGAAGGCGTTGTTCACCTGCGCCAGCGCCAGCAGATACTGGTCGGTGTCGCCTGCGTAGTCGGCACCGCCGCTGAACACCTCGTTCGATACGACGATAAGGTTATCACACCCGGCGGCGAGGCGTTCCAGCCCGGCCAAAACGGCCTCGGCGGTGTGCTTTCCTGCCCCGCCGGGGCTGTAAAGCTCGTTGGCGACGAGGTTGCCGAGGTCTTCCAGCAGGACGGTCCCCCGGCCGGGCAGAGCCAGACGGTCGAGGTGGAGCGGGCATTCCAGCGTTTCGAACTGCTTTTGCGCCCGCATTTTCCGGTGCTTTTCCACCCGGGCGGCGCACTCGGCATCCCAGACCTGCATGGTGGCGAGGTAATAGCGGGGCAGGCCGGTCTTGAGCACAAGGCTCTCGGCGTAGGCGCTCTTGCCGCTGGCCGCGCCGCCGAGCACCAGCGTCAGCATCCCGCACCCCCCTGCGGCGTGTAGGCTTTGATGCCGCCCTCTTCAAAGGAATAACAGCCATCGTAGACGGCCAGCGCCATGTCCCACAGCGGAATGGCGGCCACCGCGCCGGTGCCTTCGCCCAGATGCAGGCCCGCCGTGATGAGGGCTTTTTTGTTCAGAGCGTTCAGCACCAGCTTTGCGGCCGGCTCGGTGGAGCAGTGGCTTGCAAAAACAGCCTTGGCCGCTGCCGGGCAGAACCGGACAGCGCAGAGCGCCGCCACACAGCTGATGAAACCGTCGGCCAGAACCGGCACACCTTCCATCGCCCCGCCGAGGAAGATGCCGCAGAGCCCGGCAATATCGAAACCGCCCAGCTTCGCCAGCACGTCCAGTGCATCGGCAGAGTCGGGCTGATTTTTTGCGATGCCGCGATGGATGGCGTCGATCTTCCGGGCAAGCCCCTCGTCCGAAAGGCCCGCGCCCCGGCCCGTCATCACTTCGACGGGCTGGCCCAGCAGCACAGCGGCCACGGCGCTGGATGTCGTGGTGTTGCCGATGCCCATCTCACCGGTAGCCAGCAGGCCGACACCCGCTTTCTTCTGCTCCTGCACCAGCCGGATGCCCCTGCCGATGGCCTCCACAGCTTCAGCCCGGCTCATAGCCGGGCCGAGGGTGAAGTCCGCTGTGCCGGGGGCGATGCGGCAGTCGAGGACGCCCGGGACCGGGTCGCCCGCGATGCCCATATCCACCGGCACCACCTCGCACCGGGCGGTCTGTGCCATCCGGCAGACGCTGGTGCGGCGGGCGGCGAGGTTCTCAGCCACGGCGCGGGTCACGCTGCTGTCGGTCTGGCTGACGCCCTGGGCCACCACACCGTTATCGGCGCAGAGCACCAGCACCGCCCGGCGGGAAATATCCAGCTTTGCGCTGCCGGTGAGGGCGGCGGCGTCCTCGATGGTCGTTTCCAATCCGCCCAGCCCGCCCAACGGCTTTGCAAGGCTGGCCCAGTGGGCGTGCGCCGCCGCCCGGGCGGCTTCGTCCGGCGGCGTGATGGCCGCACAAAGGGCGGCCAGTTCTTTCTCAGTCATGGTCTCTCCTGTAATTTTCAGCCGCGGCGGCAAAGCGCTGCGGCAGGGGCGTACCCGCCCAGTACAAATGCGGAAAGCCCGCATAGAAATGCTCGTTTACAGATCCGCACCGCCACTCTGCGCCGCCCACCGGCTTTTTTGCCGCGAGAGCCACGCCGTTAGCGGTGGAATCCCAGTGGTGGAATTCGTGGATGGGAAAGCTCTCCCCGGCCCGGAAGAGCATACTGTCCGAGTCTGCGCTCAGCGCGGCGTAGCCGAAGCGGACGAGACGTCCGGCATCTTTTGCTTCGCCCGGCAGAACGCCCGCCATCGGCCAGCTCTGCCCCTCGGCGTCCGTGAGGCTCTGCCCCAAATAGAGGAAGCCTCCGCACTCTGCCGCCGTGGGCAGACCGGGCTCGATTTTTCGCTTTATCTCGCGCAGAAGCGAGGTATTTTCACTCAATTCTCTTGCGTGAAGTTCCGGGTAGCCGCCGGGCAGATACAGCCCGCCGATGTTTTCCGGCAGAGCCGTGTCGCGGAGGGGGCTGAAAAAGACCACCTCTGCCCCGGCGTCCCGGAAGGCTTCCAGCGTCTCGGCGTAGGCGAAGCAGAACGCCTCGTCCTGCGCCACGGCGATGCGGACGCGGGCCGGAAGCGGCTCCGGCTGCACCGGAAGGACGGGCGGCTCCTTTTCGCAGAGGGCCAGCAGGCGGGGCCAGTCGATGTGCTCCTCCGCCGCGTCGGCCAGAAGGGCCAGCTTCTGCTGTAAATTTTCCACTTCCGCCGCCGTGTAGAGGCCCAGATGGCGGGAACCGATGACGGCTTCCGGGAGTTTCGGCAGAAAGCCCAGCACCGGAAGACCCGTCTCTTCTTCCAGCATCGGGGCCAGCAGAGCGTGCATCCGTGCCGTGCAGTTGTTCAGCAGGATGCCTGCGATGTGACTGGGAGTGCGGAAATTTACGAGCCCGTTCAGCTCTGCGGCCAGCGTCAGGCTCTGCCCCTTTGGCTCCACCACCAGCAGCACCGGCAGGCCCAGCGTGTCGGCCAGATGCCACGCGCTGGCCCTGTCGCTGACGCCCCCGAGGCCGTCGTAAAAGCCCATAGCCCCCTCGCACACCGCCGCACCGTGTCCGGCGGCACCCTTCGCGTAGAGGGTGCGCACCGTCTCGGGTGCAGAGAAAAAGAGGTCGAGGTTGCGGCTCTCCACCCCCAGCACGGCCCGGTGGAACATGGGGTCGATGTAGTCCGGCCCGCTCTTGAAGGCGCAGGGCGCACAGCCCCGCCGCTTCAGCGCCATGAGCAGGGCGCAGGTCATGGTGGTCTTGCCACTGCCCGAGCGGGGCGCCGCCAGCAGAAACTGTATCATGTCATTCTCCTGTGATGAGGTAGATGGGGTTCTGGGCCATCATGAGGTGCAGTCCGCCCACGGCCCTGGCCCGGCTGACGGCGATCTGGCTCACCTGCACGGTCCGGCCTTTGGCCGTCAGCGCGGCCACCGCCGCCGAAAGGCTCTCAAGGGCGATGGCCGACACGCAGATGCGGGCGTCGGGGTTCTTATCCAGCGCGGCGTCCACGATGGCGGCAAGGCTACCCTTGCTGCCGCCGATGAAAACAGCGTCCGGCGCGGGCAGGTCCGAAAGCGCGGCGGGGGCAAGCCCCTCCACGAGGACGAGGTTCCGGGTCCTGAATTTTTCGCGGTTGGCTTTGATGAGCGCACAGCCCTCCGGCCTGCACTCCACCGCGTACACCCGGCCCCGGGGCGCGGCCAATGCCAGCTCCACGCTGACGCTGCCCGTCCCGGCCCCCACGTCCCACAGGATGTCTTCCGGGCGGACGGCCAGCTTCGCCAGCACAGCGGCCCGGACTTCCTGCTTGGTCATGGGAACGTCGCCCCGCTCGAAGGCTTCGTCCGGCAGGCCCGGAGCGCGGCGGGGCAGCACCTCCGCCGCCTCCACGAGAAGGACGCTCAGGCTGTTGAAGCGGCCTGCAGCCAGCTCTTTGACGCTGCCGCGGAAGATTTTCTCTTCCGGCGTGCCGAGGCACTGGCCCACAACAGCCTGCACGTCCCCGAAGCCCTCTGCCGCCAGCTGGGCGCAGAGGGTGGCGGGGTCTTCGCTGCCGCCGGTGAGGAAGAAGGTGGGTCTGCCCTGCATACACTCGGCCACCGGGTCACAGGTGCGGCCATGGGCCGAAACAAGGTTCCACCCCTGCCACGGACGGCCCAGCGCCGCCGCCAGCAGCTGGATGCTGGAAAGGCCGGGCAGCACCCGGGCGCGGACGCCGAGGTTCTCCAGCTTTTCCATCATGGCAGACGCGCCGGAGTAAAAGCCGGTGTCGCCGCTGTAGACCAGCACGGCGTTCTCTGCGCCGGAAGTCTGCAGCAGGTCTGCCACCTCGTCGGGGCGGTAGGCGGCGGCGCGGTTCTCGGTGCAGCCGGCAGGTAGAACTGCCAGCAGACGCCGTGCACCCAGGATGAGGTCGGCCTGCCGCAGTGCGGCCAGGCCCTGAAGGGTCAGGTTCTCCGGCTGGCCGGAGCCCATGCCGATGAGTGTCACGTTCATCTTATCATCTCCTTGCAGCGTTTCAACACCTCGGAAGCCGTCTCGCCCTGCTCGGGCGGGCGGCGGATGACCACCAGCTGCGCCCCGGCGGCAGAGGCGGCGGCGGCTTTTTCGTCGAAGCCTCCGGCTGCGCCGCCGTCCTTTGTGACGAGCCAGCGGATATGGAACTGCTCCATCATGGCCTGATTGAGGGCAAAGCTGAAGGGGCCCTGCATGGCGATGATGTTGCGGTGGGGGATGTTCGCCGCCTCACAGGCCGCGATGCTTTCCAGCGTGGGCAGGACACGGGGGTAGAGCCGCTCGGGCGGGATGGCCGCAAACTGTGCCAGCTCCTTGGCCCCGGTGGCCAATAGAAGGTTGCCCTCTTTTGCGGCCAGCGCCCCGGCTGCCTGCTTTGCGCTCTCAAAGACGAGACAGTTTTCCGGCAGCGGACTGGCCGGGCGCAGCAGGCGGAGGTATCCTACCCCGGCCTTCTCTGCCGCTGCTTTGATGTTTTTGGTCGCCTCCACTGCGTAGGGGTGGGTGGCGTCGATGCAGAGGGCGGCATCCCCCAAGAGCGCGGCCATCTCATCGGGCAGGAGCCGCCCGCACCGGACGGTGACGCCGGGGGTGCTCCCCTGCTCTTCCTGTCCCAGCGGGGTGGCCACGCTGACGGTGACTTCGATGCCCAGCGCCGCCAGCTGGCGGGAAAGCTCCCGCCCCTCGGTGGTACCGCTGAAAACGACGACGTTCATCGGCGGTACCCCCGCGGCGTGACCATCCGCCCGCTCAGCGCGCGGGTGGCGGCGTTGCCCACAAAGACGGTGGTGAACATATCCACCTCGGTGTCCCGGAGCTGGCTGAGGGGCAGGATGTGCTTTTCCTGCCCTTCCCGGCCGATGTTCCGCACAGAACCGCAGAGGGTGTCCGGGGCTTTGCCGTTCGCCAGCAGGACGTCCACGGCTCGGCGCAGATAGTCCGGGCGGCCCTTGGACGAGGGATTGTACAGCGCCAGTGCGAAATCGCCCTGAGCGGCGCAGGCCAGACGCTTTTCGATGACCTCCCACGGCGTGAGACGGTCCGACAGCGAGATGACGCAGAAATCGTGGGCCAGCGGCGCACCCAGCACCGCGCCGCCGCTGAGGGCGGCGGTCAGGCCGGGGACGACCTCCACATTGACATCCGGGTACTCTTCGGCCAGCTCCAGCAGCGGGCTGGCCATGCCGTAGACCCCGGCGTCGCCGGAGCAGACCAGCGCCACGTCCCGACCCGCCCGGGCGGTATCCAGCGCCCAGCGGCAGCGGTCGATCTCCCGGGTCATGCCGGTGGTGTAGCACTCTTTTTCCGGGTAGAGGGGGCGCACAAGGTCGATGTAGACCGTATAGCCGCACAACACCTCGGCCTGCTGCAAGGCGCTCTGCGCCTGCACGGTCAGAAACTGTCCGCCGCCGGGGCCAAGCCCCACGACGAACACGGTCTTTTTACTCTCACTCATTGCTCTGTCCTCCAATCGGGTGCAAAGGGGCGGACGGCCAGCGCCAGCGTCACGCCGCCGCCTGCCGTTTTGGGCAGAAGGAGCATCCCGCCCGAGGCTTTTACCGCCGAGCGCTCACAGACGTTGTCCACGCCGGTGACACTTGCCACAAAGGCCGACGGGGTGAACTGTCCCGGCACGGCCCGCAGTTCGTCGGCCGGATAGAACGTGATGGGCCAGCCGTGGGCTTTGCAGAACGCTGCAAGCCCCGGTTCATCTTTTTTCAGGTCGATGCTGGCAGCTGCGCAGACCGCCGCCGGGCTAAGACCGGACGCGGCACAGAACGCTGCAAAGGCTTCTTCCAGCTGCTGGGCCGTCGTGCCGCGGCGGCACCCCACCCCCAGAACCCCGATGCGGGGTACGAGGTGGAACGCCTCGCCCTGCGGCGTGAGGGTCAGGGCGAAGTCAGCGGCTTCGGGTGCGTCAGCCTTTTTCACTCCGGCGGGGGTCTCCCCCGCCACCGGCCACGGCGACCAGTACCGGACAGTCTGCCCGGCCAGCAGGGCGCCGCTGACGCGCTTGATGCGCTCCGGTTCAAGGACAGCGCAGTTCTGGGCCTTGGCCCAGAGGTCCACGGCGAAGAGACCGTTGACGTCGGTGGCCGTCGTGATGACCGGCACCGCGCCGCACGCTTTTGCCAGCGCCCGGGCCAGCGCGTTGGCACCGCCCAGATGGCCCGACAGGAGCGGCACGGCGAAGTTCCCGCCCTCGTCCACGACCACCACCGCCGGGTCAGCGGCCTTGCTCCTGCAGTGGGGCGCGATGGCCCGCACCGCGATGCCCACAGCTCCCACAAAAATCAGGGCCTCGTCCTGTGCAAAATGCTCCGCCGTCCAGCCTTTCAGGGTCACGTCTCCGCCGCAGCGGCTCACGCTGCCGGGCAGAGCTTCCGCCAGCCGATGGGCCAGTGCCTCGCCCTTTGCCGTAAAGGCCAGATATGCCCGGCTCACTGCCCGGCCTCCGTCCCCTGCCGGAACTCGGTGGTAAAGGCGGGGTCATAGAGCTTGCTGCGCTCGTAGTTTTCGCCCAGAAAGTCGCCTACGACGATGAGGGCGGTCTTGGTGATGCCGTTTTTGCGGGTCTCCTCGGCCAGTGTGGAGACGGTGCAGCGCACCACCTTCTGCTCGGGCCAGGTGGCCTTATAGACCACAGCGGCAGGGGTGCCGGGGCGGTAGCCGCCGCTCTCGAGAAGGGCCTGCTGGACTTTGTCCACCAGCCCGATGGAGAGAAAGATGACCATGGTAGCCCCGTGAGCGGCCAGCTTTGCCAGCTGTTCGGCCTCAGGAACAGGAGTGCGGCCCTCCATCCGGGTGATGATGACGGTCTGGCTCACATTGGGCAGGGTGTACTCGGCACAGAGCGCCGCCGCCGCGCCGCAGAAGCTGGACACGCCCGGGGTGTCGTCATAGGGGATGCCGTCGGCGTCCAGCGCGTCCATCTGCTCCCGGATGGCCCCGTAGAGGCAGGGGTCTCCGGTGTGGAGGCGGACCGTGGTGCCTCCGGCCTTTTCGGCGGCACGGATGGTGTCCAGCACCTGTTCCAGCGTCATCTCGGCGCTGTTATAGATGGCACAGCCGGGCTTCGCCAGCCCCAGCAGGGCCGGGTTGACGAGACTGCCCGCGTAGATGATGCAGTCGGCATCGGCCAGCAGGGCCGCGCCCCGCCGGGTGATGAGGTCGGGCGCGCCCGGCCCGGCTCCTACAAAATGGACCATATCTTACCCCTCCTTCACCAAAATCGTTGCGAAATAGCCCGCCGACCGGGCCGGGTCATAATCGGCCAGGTCGGGCCAGACCTCCTCGTTCGGCAGGCCGCAGTTACAGACCATCGCGCTCCGGCTCAAAAGCCCGGCGTCGGCCAGCGCGGCCAGCGTCTCGGGCAGCTGACGGCCCGATTTCATCAGCACTTTTGCGCCCGGTGCGGCCAGTACCTCAGCGGCACAGCGCCCCGGGGCGATGGTCAGCGGCTGCTCCATGCTGCCCGTCAGGGACTGGCCCAGCCGGGCCGCAGCGGCGCAGAAGCTCGTCACGCCGGGGAGCATCACGGTCTTGCAGCCCTCGGCCTCCAAGATCTCCTGCAGGTAGCCAAAGGTGGCGTAGACGGACACGTCGCCGAGGTTGAGCATGGCGACATCCTGCCCGGCGTCGAGATATTCTTTCACGGCCCGGGCCGCCTCGATGTGGGCGGCTTTCTGCACCGCCGGGTCAAGGCTCATGGCGAAGCGCAGCGGCAGGATGGTCTTGCCGCTCAGCTCCACCGCACCTTTTGCGATGTCCAGCGCCAGCATCCCGCCCTTCGGGGTCTGGGGCGCAGCGATGACCGGACATTTTTCGAGGCGGCGGACAGCCTGCAGGGTCATGAGCTCCGGGTCGCCCGGGCCGACGCTGACGCCGTAAAAAGTGCCTATCCGTTTTTCCATTCGTCCAGCAGCTCCTTTGCAGTTCTGGTCTGGCCCAGCGGGCCATATTGATTCGAGAAGAGCACCGCGCCCACTCGGAACGCCCCGGCGGCGCGGCGGTCGAGGTGGAGCTGGATGGCGTCCAGCAGACTGGACAGCACCGGTTCTCTCATCTCTGCTTTGTCTAAGATCTCCATGCAGGCGTCGGTGGTGGCCGCGTTCATCAGGGCCGCGCAGACGTCCCGGGATGCACCGCAGAGGGCGGCGTGGGCGCAGAGCAGCTCGGTGCGGCAGTCGGCTGTTCGGGAGTGGGTGTTCATGACGCCGCCCGCCAGTTTGACCAGCTTGCCGATGTGGCCCACCAGCACCACCTCTTCGAAGTGGGATGCCGCCGCCATATCCATCGTATCCCCGATGAAGTTCGAGGTCTTGACCACCGGGATATTCTTTAGGGCGGGCATCTTCTCGTGGAGATAGTCGAGGCCGTAGTTTCCCGGGGCAAGGATGAGCCGCCGGGGGCTGCCGGCCCGAAGCGCCGCCTGCCCCATTTCCAGCTGGATGGTGTCGAGGATGGCCTGCTGGCTCATGGGCTCGACAATGCCGCTGGTGCCGAGGACGCTGAGGCCCCCTTCCACGCCCATATGGGGGTTGAAGGTGCGCTTCGCCGTTTCGGCCCCGCCCTCGATGGAGATGGTGACGTCGAAACCGCCCGCGTACCCGGCAGATTCGGCCTCTTTTTCCAGCGCTTCCTTTATCATGGCCCGGGGGACGTGGTTGATGGCAGCTTCGCCCACGGGCTGGTCGAGACCGGGCTTTGTCACCCGGCCCACACCCTCACCGCCGTGGATGCGCACCTCGCCGGCCAGTTCGGGCCGGAGGGCAACACTGGCGATGACCGGCAGACCGGTGGTCACGTCCACATCGTCGCCGCCGTCCTTCCGGATGGCGCACTCGGCCCCCTCGCCGGACAGGCGGCAGAAGATAGGCTCTACCTCCACCACGATGCCCTTCGGGGTGCGGAGGGCCACTGTCTCGGGGGTGCGGCCGGTGAGCAGCAACCGTGCCGCGCCCGCCGCGCCCAGCGCCGCACAGGTGCCGGTGGTATAGCCGCAGCGCAGGAGCTTCTGGCCGCTGCGGACGTAGTGCTCGAAGAGCGGGCGCTTTTCCTCCGGCGCTTTTTCTTCGCCGTAGAGGAATGCGTACTGCTCATCGGTCAGAGCATAAATTTTGCAGATGTTTTCCCGGGCAAAGGCCTTTTCCGGCGTCATGACGTCCGAGACGCCCGCCGCCGAGACGCAGACGACCTTGTCGGAAACTTTCTGCGCCAGCTCCAGCTCGTGGAGGCTCAGGATGACGGCCATCTTCTTGTCGCGGGCGAGGCTTTTCAGGATGGCCAGCAATTCGGCCTTGCCCTTGATGTCGAGGAAAGACGTAGGCTCGTCCAATAATATCAGCTCCGGCTGCTGGCAGATGGCCCGAGCCAGCAGGACGCGCTGGCGCTGGCCGTCGCTGATGCGGTTGAAGTCCCGGCCCGCCAGCGCCTCGGCCCCCACGAGGGCCAGCGCGGCATGGACCTGGCGCTTATCTTCTGCCGAGAGGACACCCAGCCGCCCCGTGTAGGGGTAGCGCCCGGCGGACGCCATCTCGAAGCAGGTGGTCAGCTCGGTGCGGCGGGTGTGGGGCACCATCAGGGCCATTTTGCGGGCGCGCTCCGGGCCGGAGTAGTCCGCGAGATTTTTGCCGTCCAGCAGCACAGCGCCCCCCTGGGGGGCCAGCTGCGCTGCCAGTGTCTTGAGCAGGGTGGATTTTCCCGCGCCGTTGGGGCCGATGAGGGTGAGGATGCTCCCCTTCCCGACGCCGAGTCCGATGTGCTCCATCAGGGGTGTTTTGCCGTAGCCGATGGCAAGGTCCTCGGCGCGGCAGTAGAATTTCGGATCGCTCATTCCCGGCCCTCCTGTGTCTGGCGGCGCACCAGCAGCCAGATGACCACCGGCGCACCGAAAACCGCCGTCACCGAGCTGATGGACAGCTCAGTGGGCGCGAACAGACTGCGGGCGATGAGGTCGCAGAGCAGGCAGAACGCTGCCCCGCCCAGACAGCAGCCCGGCAGGACATAAAGGGGCTTTGCGCTGCCCAGCAGGTTCTTGACCAGATGCGGCACCGCGATGCCCACAAAGGAGATGGGGCCTGCAAAGGCCGTCACGCAGGCGGAAAGCAGGCTGGAAAGCAGCACAAGGGCCGTCGAGAAGGCCCGCACCGGTACGCCGACGCTCCTGGCGTAGCTCTCGCCCATCTGGTAGGCCGCCATAGGCTTCGAGAGCAGGAACGCCGCCGCCAGCGCGGGCAGCACCACGCAGGCCGCTGCACCCACGTTGGCCCAGGTCATGCCGGAAAAGCTGCCCATCGACCAGTTATGGAGATTGACGATGTTGGAGTCCTGAGCGAAAGTCACCACGATGTCGGTGACAGCCGAGCAGATATAACCGATCATGATGCCGCAGATGACGAGGATGCTCATCCGCGGCACCCGCCGGGCCACCACCAGCACAAAGGCCATAGCCGCCATCGAGCCTGCAAAAGCGGCGATGATGAGGGTGGCCGAGCTGGTGAGCAGCCCCCGCTGTAAAAACACCACCATCGTCAGGGCCACTGCCAGCTTTGCGCCGCTGGACACGCCCATGACGAAGGGGCCGGCGATGGGGTTGGCGAAGAAGGTCTGCAGGAGGTAGCCCGCCGCCGAGAGGGCCGCGCCCAGCAGCACGACCATGACCGTCCGGGGCAGACGGAGCTGGAGCACGATGCCCACGGCCAGCGCATCTTCGCCCCGGCCCAGCAGAGCCGCCGCCACCGCGCCGGGCGTCAGGGACACACTGCCCCAGAACAGGTTGAGTGCAAACAGCACCGCGACCCCCGCCGTGAGGGCGAGGTACGCGAGGCTGAGGCGGCGGGTGGTGGTCATGACAAAGCTCCTTTTATACGATGCGCTGTAAGAAACGGAGGGACGCCGGGTCGGGCGAGCCCTCGGTGAAGACGAGGTTCATATCCGAGATGAGGTCGGCCAGCTCCATGCTCTGCTGGAAGAGGCTCTGGGCCGTACACCAGCAGTCGCCGGACTGGACGGCCTTGAAATCTGCCAGCATCGGGCATTTTTCGATGAGCTGGTCACGGGTCTCCATCACGCCCTCGATGGTGCTGTTGTAGATGAGGACGTCGGCGTCCCTGGCCCGGGCGTAGAACGTCTCCAGCGGCAGTTTGATGGTGGACTGGGCCGACGTCTCCCCCTCGAGGTCGTCGAAGATGTAGACGCCGCCGGCCATCCCCACCATCTGGGCCACATAGTCGCTGGTGCGGCGGACGGTGATGAGGTTATTTGTGGTGATGGAGAAGAAGGCCGCGGTCTTGCCGGTGTTCTCCTGCTCGAGGATAGGGGCCACCTGCTCGACCTTCTGGCGAAAGACCTCTTCCGCCATCTCAGTCTTATTCAGCAGGATGCCGTAGAGCTTGAGCCACTCCATCCGGGCCAGCGGGCCGCTCTCGTAACTCGAGCGCTCCACGAGGACCGGCACGCCGAACTTTTCCAGCTGCTCCTTGACCTCGGGGTCGTGGAGCACCATGGTGTTCTCGATGGCGAGGGTGCAGCCGGCGGCAAGGATGCGCTCATAGTCCGGGGCGCTGTACTTGCCCGCGTAGGCGATGCGGCCCTCCTGCATGGCCTGTTTGGCCTCTTCCACATACCAGCCCTCGGCCTTCGTGCCGGAGAGGGCGATGCTGTCCAATGCGTCCAGATGGACGAAGAGGTCCATCACCGAAGTGGAGACGAGATAAATATGATCCAGCGGCTGGCGCAGCACCACGACGTCCTCGGGCAGGTCGTCCACCTCGGCGGCCCCCTCGGGGACGACGAGGAACCGCCCGGCGTCCGGGATGTCGATCATCACATAGCCGCCCTCATAGCAGTCGGCGGAAAACTGGGTGGCATAGTCCAGCGGATAGCTGTGGTCGAACACGAGGGATGCTGTATTGGCCGGGGCGGTCTTGTGCTGCCCGCAGCCCGCAAGGGTGAGGGCGGCGGCAGGCAGGGCTTTCAGGAAATTGCGGCGTTTCATCGTTACTTTGCCTCGATCAGGGATGCAGAGGCGAAGGTCAGCGTATACTCGATCTCATGCGGGGTGCTCATGGCGACGGTATCGCCCACCACATCCAGCGGGGTGTCGAGAGCCGCGACGGGGATCTCGAAGGTAGAGTTGCCCTCGGTGTTGGTGGGCAGATACTTCTCGCCGTCCACCAGCATATAGTCGTAGTTGGGGCTGGACCAGACGATGGTGGCGGTCATCCTGCCGTCGGCCACGGTCAGAGCAGCGGGGCTTTCCACGGTGGCACGGCCAGAGCCGCCCTCGAGGGTCACGTCGCAGGTGTAGGTGCCGTCGGCAGGTGCTTCCGCCGCAGCAGGCTGGGCGTTGGCGACACGGACGGTATGGTCGTACCACTTGCCCTTGGTGCCGAGGATGGCCAGTTGGAAGTCCTCGTCCAGAGCCTCCACCGGGATGTCGAAGCCGTAGACCTCATCCGAGGTGCCGTCGGAGTAGGTGACGGTGTCGGTGGTGGGCTGGAGCCAGTCGCCCTCGTGGGCCTCGGCGTCAGCGGCCATGCCGACGTAGAGGTTGACGATCTTCTTGGAGGCGAGACTGACGTGGAAGGTCATCTGACCGTCCTTCACGGTCAGGGTCCCCTTGCCGTCATTGGCCTCGTTGGCATGGAACATGGAGCTGTCGGTGTCAAAGTCGGCGGTGTAGACGCCGTCGGGCAGAGCGGCCTCTGCCGCCGGTTCGGAAGCTGCCTCGCTCACGGCGGAGGAGGCCGCAGCCTCGGAGGAAGCGGCAGAGCTGGCCGGGGTGCCGGATGCGCCGCAGCCGGTGAGAGAACCAGCCAGCACAGCGCCGGCCAGCAGAAGAGCAAATTTATGGTTCAGTTTCATGATGATATACCTCGAAGTATCTATTTTACAGAAAAGATTATAACACGCAATGGCCCGAATTCAAAGCAGGCCGAAAAAGAAATTGCCCGAAAAGGCACTCCTTTCCGGGCAATCATAAACTTATGCTCAGCCGTTCAGGGAATCGACAGCGGCCTTGGTGTGTGCGACGTAGAGCTGCTGGATGTCAGCGACCTCGCCCAGACCGGCGATCTGGCAATCGACAGAATCGAATTCGCCGGAGGCCTCGAACTGGCTCTTCCAGGAATCCTCGTCGTCGCCAGCCATATCGTTGTTGGCGTGGTCACCTGCAACGACCATCAGGGGACGCAGGACGACCTTGGTGTAGCCGGCGGCCTTGACAGCCTCGATGACGTTCTCGCAGGCAGTCTCCTCCGGCTCACCCTCGACGGTGCCGATAAAGACATTCTTGTAGCCCAGAGCCTCCATCTGAGACTGCATCTGGGTGTAGCTCACCTTTGCAGTGTGAGAGGTGCCGTGGCCCATGAAGACGAAAGCGGTGCCGTCCTCAGCAGCAGCGTCCAGACTGTCGAAACCGGCGGTCTTGACGGCCTCGGCGGTGATGGCCTTGGCGACAGCTTCCTTGTCGGCGTTGATGACGGTGGCATCGCTGCCCACCTCGCCCAACAGAGGCTCGGCGATGGCGACGGACTCGAACTTATCGCGGTAGCTGTCCACCATCTCCATCATCTCGTCGTACTCAGCGCCGTGCATCAGATGGGTGGGCTGGACGACCAGATTCTTCACGCCGTTGGCAACAGCGCGCTCCAGAGCCTGCTCCATGTTGTCGATCTTCTCGCCGTCACGGGCCTGAACATGGTTGATGATAATCTGTGCGGTGAAGGCACGGCGGACAGACCAGTCGGGGTATGCGGCCTGGATGGCATCCTCGATGCCCTTGATGTCCGCTGCGCGGCTGTTGTTGAAGGAGGTGCCGAAGCTGACGACCAGGATCTCGTTGTCGCCGATGTTGTCCTCATTGCGGGCGTCGTCCTTGGAGGCATCGCCGGTGTCGCGGCCAAAGTACTCGGGGCTTGCCTCTTCGCCCTCGACCATCTCCTTCTGAGCGTCGGTCAGAGCGTCCCATGCGGCCTTTGCAGCCTCACACTGAGCGTCGGTGTTCTCGTTGCGCTCCTGCACATAGATGGCGTCGATGAGATCTGCCACGTTCTTTGCTGCCATTTCATCGGCCTCCTCGCTGCTCACTTCGCTGGCAGCGGCAGAGCTTGCGGCGGTGCTGCCGGCGGCAGTGGAAGAAGATGCACCGCAGCCGGTGAGCACACCGGCACACAGGGCCAGTGCGGCAGCAGCGGCGGTGACGCGCTGCCAGTTCTTGTTGGTTGCCTTACGCATTGTTTGAGTCCTTTCTGTTGTGTGGAATGTACGTTTCCGATAGAAAGGGTACGAAACGGGGGCCAGCTCAAACGAAAAAAGAGCCTTTTCACCGCGCGGAAGGCACAGCAAAAAGACCCTTTGAACTTTCGGGCTTTTTGGTACGACCAATTCCTCGTGATCCGGAGCCGGACGCTCCTGTACCAACAGCGGGCAGGTTTCCTGACTGAAAGCTCACCGCCCGCTGCCGCCTTCCCAGAGGCAAAGCCTCCAGTGACCGGCGCTGAGCGCCAAGGCAGCGGACTCCCTTATCACAGTGACGAGATCGCGCGGGACTCGCACCCGCTTCCCTTTTACCCTCCCGGCCGGGGACGAAGCCCCGGCGGCAGGCACCTGCTGTTTTCTATTCAGACGAGGTGAAGTATACCACACTCCGCCCTAAAATGCAATATCTCAGCCCTCCTGCGGCACGGTCCAGACCATGCCCAGCGCTTCGAGCTTTGCGATGCGCTCCGCCGTCAGCTTTTTCTCGGCACAGGCGTAGTTTTCGCGCATCCGGCGGACCCAGTCGCCGAGGCAGAAGCCGTCTTCGGTCTTATAGTTCACCGGCACCAGCAGATTGCCGTGGGCGGCGCAGTACTCTTCGGCACGGCGGAACGCCCCGGCCCACTTGGCCTCCCGGGCGTCCCACTGCATCCCGATGGCGTCCAGCAGAGCGATATGCTCCGGCGTCACCTGAAACGAGCCGGGCCGGGCCTTGCGGGCAGCCCGGAGGTTCGAGATCCAGACGCCCAGACGGAAGCCGTTCTCGTCCACATATCCGGCAGGCACGAGGAGGCTGCCCTTCTTCTCGGCGTAGAGCCTGGCGCTCTGGTAGTTATCCAGCCAGTTCTGCTCCCGCACGCTGCACGCGGGCGGCACCGGGGCGCTGAGGCGTCGGCCTTTTTCGCCCTTGAACAGCTCTTTCAGGGCCGCGCGGCGCGCGGCGGAGAGCTTTTTGCCCTCCCGCAGCATCTGCTTCTGACGGGACAGCCAGCTGCCCAGCCAGATGCCGTCCTCCGTCCGGTACTGGGCCGGAACGGCCAGACTGCCGTGCTCCTTTTTGTATTCCACGGCCAGCTCGTAGCGGTGCTGCCACGAGTCGGTCTTTTCCCAGTTCATGCCCAGCTCGTCCAGCAGAGCTTTCCGCTCCAGCGTCACCCGGGCGCTGCTGCGCTCGGGGTTCTGCCATGCGTACCGCTGGCGGGACACCCACTTGCCCAGCAGGATGCCGTCTTCGTCGATGTACTCGGTGGGAACGTCGAGGTTCCCGTGGGCTGCGTGGTACTTCACGGCGGCCTCGTAGGCGGTCTGCCACTTGCGGTCGTTCCGGTTCGCCCAGTCCACTCCCAGCGCTTCCAGCTTTTCGATCTGGGCGTCGGTCAGCATCCCCTCTTTATAAGCAGCACGCTGACTGCCCAGCCAGACGCCCAGCGCCATGCCGTCCGGCGTGACATACTTGACGGGAATTTCCAGCGTGTGATTTTCCAGATAATACTGGACGGCGGCGGCATAGCTCTTCTCCCAGAGGATGCTGCCGGTGTCCCACACCATGCCCAGTGCCTCGAGGCGCTCGACGCGGTCTGACGGCAGGTTCCCGCCCAGATAGCGCTGGCGGTTATAGACGATCCACTCGCCCAGCGCAAAGCCGTCCTTATCCTTATAATGGACCGGCACCATCAGGTCGCTGTGGCTGTCGCGGTACCGCCGGGCCGAAGCACAGCCGTTCTCCCACGCCAGCTCGAGCCGCTTTTGCCAGTTCATGCCGATTTTGTCCAGCCGGGCAGCCTGCGCGGCGGTGAGGCGTCCCTTTTTCTTTCCGGCCCGGACAAGGCGCTGGTTTTCCAGCCAGCGGCCCACGGCCACGCCCCCGAAGCTGTAGGAACGAGGCACGTCCAGCGTCTTTCCCTCTGCCGTCATCTGCTTTGCGGCGGCATAATAGCGCTCCCAGTCGGAGTCCAGCGCTCGGCGGAGCTGCCGGTAAGCCCGGCGGCAGGCAGAAAGGGGCTCTTCCTGCGGGAAGGCTTCTGCCCCCGCCGCGCTGCACTCCTTCCGCAGCTGCTGCACACAGGTCAGCGCCTCAAAGGCCGCGCTCAGCTCTGCCACCGGCACACTGCCGCAGGCCGCAAGGGCGCGGGCCAGCATCTGTCGGTATGCGGTCGGTTCAGCGCTGCGGCGCACCAGCACCACGCCCGAGATCCCGGCCAGAGGAGCCTGCACCGCCGGGCCGTTGGCACAGACCAGCAGCCGGAGGGTGGCCGCTTCATCGGCCGCAAAGCCTTCTGCATCCTTATAAATATGTGTTCCTGCACCAAACAGCTTCTCGGCCTGCTCTGCGGTCTGCGCCGCCGCTGCATCATCCTCGCAGAGGACGAGGCAGCGCCCGGCAGCATCCGGGAGCCACTGCGCCAGCAGCTGTTCCAGCGGCGGAAGCTTTTCTACGGCGAGGCTCAAAGCCTGATATTTCTCGGCGTTGGGGTCAGGGCAGCCCGGCAGATGGAGGTTCTTCACCTCAGCACGGAGGCGGGCCATCGCATCTTCCAGCGGCCAGAGCAGGGCCGTATAGGAGGCCGGCATGGGCAGCAGACCCTCGGCCATCGCCCCGCCCAGCGCCAGCGGCTCCACGATGGCGTCGGCCAGCATCTCCTCGGCAGCGCGGCAGCTGTCGCCCGGGGCGTCCGGCTCCCCCAGAGCCAGCAGCTTTGCCCCCGGGCAGAGGCGGAACAGAGGCTGGACACAGTCGGTCCAGTCCTTTGCGCTCATCTCCCTCCAGCCGTCCAGCACCAGCAGGCCGGGCCGGAACTCAGCCAGCGCCACCCAGCCCAGCGCATTCTGCACGGCCAGCTGCTCGCAGCTCATCAGCCGCACCCGACCGCCCAGCGTCCGGCCCAGCCGCTTTGTCAGGGCGCGGCGCAGTTCCAGACGGGCAGCGCAGGACACCACCCAGAGCACGCGCATCTCGGGGTGGGCGTCCAGCAGATCCCACACGATGCAGCCTTTGCCCGTACCCGCCGGACGCACCAGCGCAGCACAGTTTTTCTGCTGCAGTCCAGCCTCCGCTGCACGGCAGGCTGTTTTATTTGAATCATCTACCAAAATCGACATATCTTATCCTTTCTGCCCCTTCCGAGGGTTCAGAAATTCGCTTTTTCTGCAAAAAAGAAACGCGCCTGCGCAAAGCTGGCTTTCCTGCCTGCGCTGCGCCCGCGTTTTTCCTGCAAAAATGTTACTTTCATGCTCTATTTTTATCATAAAAGTTTATTTCTTGTCAAGATGATTTGCACAGATTTTTCCAAATAATTTTACATTCCCTTTTTCCGGAAATTCCGGGACCGTTCCCTGCTGCCCGTTGACGGCGGGGACAGTTGGTGGTAGACTTTTTTCATCGGCTCCCCTTTTGGCGGGAGACTCCCCTATTTATGATATGTGAGGTAATCGATATGAACATCATCAGCACCGAAAAAGCTCCCGGCGCCATCGGTCCCTACTCTCAGGGCTACACCGTGGGCGGTCTCGTCTTCACCTCCGGCCAGATCCCGGTAGACCCCGCCACCGGCGCAGTCGCCGAGGGCATCGCCGCACAGGCTGACCAGAGCTGCCGCAATGTGGGCGCTATCCTCGAAGCTGCCGGCGTGGGCTTTGACAAGGTGGTCAAGACCACCTGCTTCCTGGCCGACATCGCCGACTTTGCCGCTTTCAACGAGGTGTACGCCAAGTATTTCACCTCCAAGCCCGCCCGCAGCTGCGTGGCCGTGAAAGACCTCCCCAAGGGCGTGCTCTGTGAGATCGAAGCCATCGCTGAGGCCTAAGCCGCCTTTTCAGCACAAAGAGGGGCCGTCTGCACTCCATTCCGGGTGCGGACGGCCCCTTTTGTCTGTCTTCGATTCCAGTTTTTCATGCTGGTTAACTTTCCCAGCCGAAGAAATTGACTTCGTTTTTCGCTTTTGTTACAATAGAATCGAACTGTTGTAAAAGATTTCCGGTCAAATTTGAAAGAGAGGTCCCTGCCCATGTCCAATTCCCGTGTTGAAAGCCACAGCCGCGCCGAATTGCGCAACAAGATCATCAGCGCAGCCACCCTGCTCGAGATCCTGTTGTCCGGCCTCGTCCTCATCGGCCTGCTGCTGTCGATGGTGCCGCTGCTGCAGTGGATGCCCGGCCTGCTGTTCGACGGCAACGACGTCGAGGTGAGCATCTTCTTACAGCGGGCGCTGGACATCGTCATCGGCATCGAGTTCATCAAGATGCTGGCCAAGCACAGCCCCGGTTCCAGCCTCGAAGTGCTGCTCTACGCCATCGCCCGCCACATGGTGGTGGGTCACGAGTCCGCCATGGAGAACCTGCTGAGCGTGAGCGCCATCGCCCTCATCTTCATCGTGCGGAGGTTCTTCTTCGTGCCGGCCTTCGGCGCTCATCTGCCCGACGGCCACCCCGCACCCGACCTTTCCCCCAGCCAGAGCGGCATCCCGTCAGAGGAATTCGCCTCCCGGCTGCGCAAGCACCTGCATCATGACGACACCGACACGGAGCTTGAAGTCGCCATCGAAGACCCCAAGTACGAGGACAACACCGACACGCTGCTGGAAGCAGACCCGAAATGAGCCTGACAACGTAAAATGCCCCGCAGGCAGCTCTCAACGAGCGTCCTGCGGGGCATTTTTTATGCTTAGTTGCTCTTGTGCTTCTGGCCGAAACGGTACTCCTTGCCGTCCCGGATGCGCTGGATGTTGGAACGGTGCATCCAGATGACCATGCCGCCCATGATGGCAGCGCCGACGGTGCAGACCACCACGTCCTGAGTCGGCAGGCCGCGCATGAGGCTGTACACCAGCGTCAGCACCGGGTAAGCCGCGGCCATGGTGATGCTGCCCAGCGACACCATGCCGGTGGGGACCAGGCAGACGAGGAAGATGAGTGCCAGCACTGGCAGCAGCACCGGCTGGACTGCCAGAATGGCACCGGCAGCCACCAGCACGCCCTTGCCGCCCTTGAAGCCGAAGTAGATGGGCTTGGAGTGGCCCACCACGGCGAGGATGGCGGCGAGGTAGACGCCCAGATAGGGCGAGACGGCAGCATCGGCGGGCAGATGGCCGAACAGCCACCGGCCAAGGCAGACGGCCACGACGCCCTTGAGCACATCGCCCACCGCCGTGAGGGCAGCGGCCTTCTTGCCGAAGGTGCGCAGCATGTTGGTCATACCGGCAGCGCCCGAGCCGTGGGTGCGGACGTCGTCATGGTACAGATACTTGCTGACGAGGATGCCGGTGTCCACGCTGCCCAGCAGATAGGCTTCGGCAGCGACCGCCAGCACAATGAGAAATGCGGTCATAGAACCAGTCTCCCTTCCTTATACGTCCTTCGCGCCCACTTCGCCGGAGCCGCGCTCACGCACGACAAGGCGGATGGGGGTGTGCTCCAGACCAAAGTTCTCGCGGATCTGGTTGATGATATACCGCTGATAGCTGAAGTGGAACAGGTGCTTTGCGTTGACGAAGGCCACGAACGTCGGCGGACGGGTGGAAGCCTGGGTCAGGTAGAAGATCTTCAGGCGGCGGCCCTTGTCGCTGGGCGGCTGCATCCGAGCGGTGGCACGGGCCAGCATCTCATTCAGCACACCGGTGGGCACGCGGGCACCGTTCTGGCTGTCCACATCGCGGATGAGCTGCATCAGCTTGTTGACGTTGTAGCCGGTCTGGGCCGAGATGAAGATGATAGGAGCGTAGCCCATGAAGCTGAAGCACTCGGCATAGCCCCGGCGCTGCAGTTCCATGGTGTTGGTCTCCTTGCCCTCCACGGCGTCCCACTTGTTGACGACGATGATGCAGGCCTTGCCCTGGTCGTGGGCGTAGCCGGCCACCTTGCTGTCCTGCTCGGTGAAGCCGACGGTGGCGTCCACGAGGATGAGGGCCACGCGGCTGCGCTCGACGGCGGCCAGTGCGCGGACGACCATGTAGCGCTCGAGGCCGTCGGTGATGTTGCTGCGCTTGCGCAGACCGGCGGTATCGGTGAAGATGAACTTGCCGTAAGCGTTGTCCACGGGGGTGTCGATGGCGTCGCGGGTGGTGCCGGCCTCGTTGGCCACGATCATGCGGTTCTCACCGAGGATGCGGTTGGTCAGGCTGGACTTACCCACGTTGGGGCGGCCGATGATAGCGACAGGGATGCGGTCTTCCTCCACGACGGTCTCGCTGAAATCGAGGTGGGCGCAGACGGCGTCCAGCAGGTCGCCGGTGCCGTGGCCGTGGACGGACGAGATGGGCATGACTTCGTCGAAGCCGAGGTTATAGAACTCGTAGAGCTCCATGGGGGTCTCGCCCACATTGTCGCATTTGTTGACAGCGAGGATGATGGGCTTGTGGCTGCGGCGCAGCATATGGGCCACGTCCTCGTCGGCGGCGGTCAGGCCGTTGCGCACGTCCACCACCATGATGATGCAGTCGGCGGTGTCGATGGCGATCTGGGCCTGCTCGCGCATGTGGGCCAGAATGCCCTCGGTGGCCTTGGGCTCAATGCCGCCGGTATCCACCAGCAGGAACTCGTGGCCGCTCCACTCGCAGTTGGCAAAGATGCGGTCGCGGGTGATGCCCGGGGTATCCTCCACGATGGCCAGACGCTGGCCGCAGAGCTTATTGAACAGGGTGGACTTGCCCACATTGGGGCGGCCCACCACAGCAACGATCGGTTTGCTCATAGGGGGTTCCTCCTTTCACAAAAGGGGTAAAATTACGGTCTTCTCCGGCGGGCGATATGCAGGCCGCTGCGCAGCAGGGCCTTGGCCTCGTCGCCGCCGCTGGTGGGCAGGACTTCCACCTTCACGCCGAGCCGCTGGCCCAGCTGCTCGATGGTCATATCATCGAGGAAGGTGTCCTTCTCCTCCCGCAGCATCACGGCAGGCACGCCCAGGGTACCGCTGGACAGCCGGCCCTCGCACTGAGCGATGATGTCGGTCGCCGTGACGAGGCCCGCCACGCCGATGTTGCCGCCGAAGAAGTTGTTTTTGATGGGATGCACTTTTACTTCTATCATGGGGTACTGGCGGCGCAGCTCGTCCATCATCTCGGTGATGAGGGGCGCGGCCATGGTGCCGGTGACGACATCCATCTTTTTGGTGCCATAGATGCGGTGGGGCTTTTCCAGCTCGGCCAGAAATTCCTCCCGGAAGAGGCTCATCATGCCCACGCCGTTTTCCAGCTGGTCGTAGTCCTCATAGAACTCCGGCTCCGGGATGGGGCGGCCGGCCTTGAGGTACCACTCATCGCTGGGGTAGATGATGCGCTTGCCGTGGCGGCGCTTGCACTCGTCGCCGAACTCCTCCATGATGTCGATGACGGCGGCGCTGGTCTCAGCGTCGTAGGGCGTCTGCTTGAAGAGGTTCTGGCGGTAATCCGTCACGCCGCAGGGGACTGCCGCCACGCTCTGCACCATCGGGGTCAGCTCCAGCAGGTCGGTGAGGGTGCGGCGGAGCTCATCGCCGTCGTTGATGCCCCGGCAGAGCACCAGCTGGCAGTTGACGGCGATGCCGCCCTCCACCAGACGGGGCAGGTACTTCAGCACCTCGCCGCCCCGTTTATTCGCCAGCATCCGCACGCGAAGCTGGGGATTGGTGGTGTGGACCGAGATGTTGATGGGCGAGATATGCATCTTGATGATGCGGTCGATCTCGTGGTCCTGCATGTTGGTCATGGTGATATAGTTGCCGAACAAAAAGGACAGGCGCTCGTCGTCGTCCTTGAAGTAGAGGCTCTCACGCATTCCCGGGGGCAGCTGGTCGATGAAGCAGAACATACAGTGGTTGGAGCAGGAGTGCTTCTGGTCGCCCAGATAGGTGGAGAAGTCGCAGCCGAAGGGGCCGCGCTCTTCCCGCCGGACGTCCCACTCCCGGATGCCGTCCGCCACTCTCGCTTTGAGGTGGAAGCTCTTGCTGTCGGTATAAAAATCATAGTCCAGCGTGTCGTTCAGTTCGTTGCCGTCCACGCTCAGCAGCTCGTCGCCGCCGGCGAGGCCGAGGGCTTCCGCCTCGCTGCCCGCGTCCACGCGGTCGATCCTGATGGCCATGCTTTCACCTCACAATTTCGTTTTCAAGACAAAGCAAGAAGGGGAAGGCATTGCGCCCTCCCCTTCTGTACATAACACCAATGTGCCACCAATTCTGCGCAAATTAGCCCTTCTTGATGACTTCCTCGCCCTTGTAGTAACCGCAGTTGCCACATGCCTGGTGGGGGAGCTTCAGAGAGCCGCAGTTGCTGCACTTGACCAGTGCGGGGGCCTCCAGCTTCCAAACATTGCTGCGACGCTTGTCGCGGCGGGCCTTGGAAAGATGTCTCTTAGGTACTGCCATATTTTTGCACCTCCTTGATGGGTTTCTCAGTTCAGCAGTGATTTGAGTATCGCTAGCCTTGCGTCTGCGGGTTCGGCCTCAGCTTCTGCCGGAGGGCAGGTACATTCGGCCATCTTCTTCCCGCACCGGGGACACAAGCCCGGGCAGTCAGCGCTGCAAAGCAGCACCGTCGGTATCTGGAACATGAATTCCTGACAGAGCCATTCATCCACATCCAGATGTCCTTTTTCGTTGAGGGGCAGGTCGAAATCCGGGTCATCCAGATCGCGCTCCCTGACCGTCCACTCTGCTTGCACCGTCTCTTCCCGTTCGACGGGGTCGAGGCAGCGGGCGCACTCTCCGTGCACCAATGCGTTTGCCCGCAGCGTCATCCGGATCTCCTCGCCATCCGGCACCGCCTCAAAGCGGGCCGTCACAGGCTGCTCGATCCTTGCACCGGCAAAATCCTTTGCAGACAAATCACACTGAAACTCTGCGGCGTAAGGTTTCGTGCCGGATACGATAAACTTTCTCAGGTCAAATTGCATAGTACACCTCATAAAAGGCTGCTTTGT
>ERZ773190.798-NODE-798-length-33673-cov-4.925367_pt1 | contig 33673 bp, 20 predicted proteins | sample MGYA00511111_ERZ773190 | MGnify/ENA primary metagenome ERZ773190 (study PRJEB29015, sample SAMEA2737777) | human gut metagenome | biome: human gut; feature: human-associated habitat; material: faeces | place: China | collected 2012 ... | reverse complement strand
TTTCGGTGACGGTCGTGACGGCATTCTCGAATCTGGTGATGTCGCTGCTGCGCAACGGCGTTCCCTCGCGCATCCGCATCATCGTCCAGCTGGTGGTCATCGCCGCGCTGGTGATTCTCGTCGACCAGGTGCTCAAGGCTTTCGTCTACGAAGTCTCGAAGCAGCTGTCGGTCTACGTCGGACTGATCATCACCAACTGTATCGTCATGGGCCGCATCGAGGCATTCGCGCTGGCCAACAAGCCCTGGGCGTCGTTCCTCGACGGTATCGGCAACGGTCTGGGCTACGGTCTGATTCTGGTCATCGTGGCCTTCTTCCGCGAGCTTTTCGGTTCGGGCAGCCTCCTGGGCTACCGGATCATCCCCGAGAGCTGGTACATGGCCGAGGGCGGCTTCTATTCGAACTGCGGACTGATGCTCTTCCCGCCGATGGCGCTGATCATCGTGGGCTGCATCATCTGGGTGCACCGTTCGCGCAACAAGGACTTACAGGAAAAATAGGAGGATAACGTATGGAATCATTGAATATCTTTATCCGGTCGATCTTCATCGACAACATGGTCTTCGCCTTCTTCTTCGGCATGTGCTCCTACATCGCCGTGTCGAAGAGCGTGAAGACGGCCCTGGGACTCGGCGCCGCCGTTACGTTCGTGATGGTGATGACCGTTCCGCTGAACTACCTCTTGTACGAATACGTGCTGAAGGCCAATGCGCTCGTCGAGGGCGTGGACCTAAACTTCCTGTCGTTCATCGTCTTCATCGCCACCATCGCGGCGTTCGTGCAGCTGGTGGAGATGATCGTCGAGAAGTTCTCGCCGACGCTTTACAGCCAGTTGGGCATCTTCCTGCCGCTGATCGCCGTGAACTGCGCCATCATGGGCGGCTCGCTGTTCATGCAGCAGAAGGTCGACGGCGGCGAACTGACGTCGCTCTGGCAGACGATCGTCTACGGACTCGGCTCGGGACTGGGCTGGTGGCTGGCGATCGTGATGATGGCCGCCATCCGCGAGAAGACGACCTATTCGCACATCCCTGCGGCGCTGAAAGGCCCCGGCATCGCCTTCATCATCACCGGTCTGATGGGTATCGCCTTTATGATTTTCTCGGGCATTCAGTTCTAACCTTTAAAAAAAGAGATTCCGATAAATGACTACAACGATTTTAATAGCGATTGCGGCCTTTCTGGCCATAACGCTCGTGCTGGTCGCACTGCTTCTCTATGCGAAGGCGAAACTGACCTCCTCGGGCGACGTCGTGATCGACATCAACGGCGGTGAGAAGGTCATCACGACCGAAAGCGGTTCGACGCTGCTTTCGACGCTGGCCAACAACAAGGTGTTCCTGCCTTCGGCGTGCGGCGGCGGCGGCTCGTGCGGCATGTGCAAATGTCAGGTGCTCGAAGGCGGCGGCGACATTCTGCCCACCGAGACGGGCTTCATCTCGCGCAAGCTGGCCAAGGACCACTGGCGTCTCGGCTGCCAGGTGAAGGTCAAGGAGAATATGAAAATCCGTGTTCCCGAGGCCGTGCTGGGCGTCAAGAAGTGGGAGTGCACCGTGGTCTCGAACCGCAATATCTCGACTTTCCTCAAGGAGTTCGTCGTGAAGCTGCCCGAGGGCGAGAACCTCAAGTTCCGCAGCGGCGGTTACATCCAGATCGACATTCCGAAGTACGACGCCATCAAGTTCTCGTCGATGGACGTGGACGAGAAGTTCCGCGCCGACTGGGACAAGTTCAAGATGTGGGATCTGGTGACGACCAACCCCGAGCCGACGTTCCGCGCCTACTCGATGGCCAACCATCCGGCCGAGGGCAACATCATCATGCTCAACATCCGTATCGCCACGCCTCCGTTCGACAAGGCCACGGGCGGTTTTATGAAGGTCAACCCGGGTATCTGCTCGTCGTATGTCTTCTCGCGCAAGCCGGGTGACAAGATCACGATTTCGGGTCCTTACGGCGAATTCTTCCTGCCGGACAATCTGCCCTCGACGCAGGAGCTGATCTTCATCGGCGGCGGTGCGGGCATGGCTCCGATGCGCAGCCACCTGATGCACCTGTTCAAGACCGAAAAGACCGACCGTCCGGTGTCGTTCTGGTACGGCGCGCGTGCGCTGAAGGAGGTTCCCTATCTCGACGAGTTCCACCAGATCGAGAAGGATTTCCCCAACTTCTCGTTCAATCTGGCCCTCGACCGTCCCGATCCCGAGGCGGACGCCGCCGGAGTGAAGTACACGCCGGGCTTCGTGCACAACGTGCTCTACGAAAACTACCTCAAGAACCACCAGGCTCCCGAGGACTGCATCTACCTCATGTGCGGACCTCCGATGATGATCGCTTCGGTCGTCAAGATGCTCGACAACCTCGGCGTGCCGCCGGAGAATATCTTGTACGATAACTTCGGCAGTTAGTGAGTGCAATGACCACCAAAACGCCGTAGGCGAATAAAAGAGGAAGGACGGAAGATCGAATTGATTCGAAACTTTCGTCCTTCCTCTTTTATTGATCCCGCAGGGATTGTCGGTTCATTGCCGAACGCGGCCGAAGTCACGGAGCGCGGTTATCACGAGCGGAGGCGAGCGATGCGACGTAACTTGCGCTCGGGGTGAGGATTCATTGCCGAACGCGGCCGAAGTCACGGGCGGCGGGGCGAAAATCGGCGATGACGGAGGCGGGATGGTCTACGGCGAATGAGGGCGCGAATGGAACTTTCGGAGCCTCGGAATTTGGCGGATCGGAAATAAAACCGTAAATTCGGATAAACTTCAAATAGGGTGCTATGAGACTTGTCCTGGCGTTTGTCGCATTGTTGCTGTCGCTTCCCTTATCCCCGCAGGCAAGGCCGAAGGGATATGAGTTGGACTATTATCGGGTTCGTCTGGAATCTGTCGAGACCGATGGCGCCTGGGGCGGCGTTATCGGCAATCCCGAGAATGAGCAGGGATTCACCACGCCCGGCTACCGGGATTCCACGATCCGCGTCGTTTTCACCTTCGAGCCGACGCATGTCGATTTTTCCCTGACCAACGAGAGCGATTCCGACTTCGGAATCATCTGGGACGAGGCCGTCTTCGTGGATGGAGTTTCGAATGCCGCAGAGGGGGTGTTTCACCGGGGTGTGAAGCTGCTCGACAGACACGACGCGCAGGTTCCTTCCGTGGTCGTGAAGGGAAGCTGTGTTTCGGAGTCGCTTGCCGTCAAGAACCGGGTTTTTTACAGTCGCGACCTCAAACGGTGGGTATTCGAGAATCTCCTGCGGGATGCGGATAAGCTTACGCAGATAAAAATACTGTTGCCGATCGAAACCGCCGGAGGGCGTCGGGACTACCTGTTCGTGTTTTCCGTCCACTGGGAGAACCGGAAGGTCCGGGCCGAGTTCGATACGGGCCGGTGGTTTTACGTGTCGGAGAAATAGCCGCTTTCGGCCGGGCCGCTTTCACGTGCCGACGTTCCCATGGCTGCGTCCGGGGCGTGGCCGGGGCTTTGGGCGGGCGGCGCATGGAAAAACACCCCGCAGGTCACAGGACCTGCGGGGTGTTCGGCTTCGGAAGCGCTGCCGGCGCGTCATTCGATGCCCTCGAACAGATAGGGGGCGTAGTTGTAGCCTTCGGCCTTGTAGACGGCGACCAGTGCCGGAATCCGGCGCACGAAATCGTTGTAATCCTTGCGGTCGTTGGCCCAGCCCGTCTCGGCGAGAGCCGCCATGCGCGGCAGGACCATGTGCTGTGCGTGGCGGATGTCCGCGATGTACTCCGTCCAGAGGTTGCACTGCACGCCCCTGATCCGTTTCTGGTCGGGCAGCGTGAGCCGGTCGCAGGGGTCGAGGCGGTAAGCCTGCCGCACCGAGACGTAGCGGGTGTTGCCCAGCGGTTCGTAACGCTCCGGGTCGGAGGTCTGGCTGTAATCGAAGTAGCAGTACCATTTCGGCGTCATAATCACCGGGTTTCCCCGCTGTGCGGCCTTGATTCCGGGGTCGCTTCCGTTCCACGACATGATGTTCGCGGTTTTCGAAATGCCGCCCTGGAGGATTTCGTCCCAACCGATGATCTCCCGGCCGTGGGTGTGCATCCAGCGTTCGATGCGGTGGATGAAGTAGCTCTGCAACTGGTATTCGTCCTTGAGCCCCTCCTCGCGGATGCGCTGCTGGCAGAGGGGGCACGCCTTCCAGCGTCCTTTGGGACACTCGTCGCCGCCGATGTGGATGAGCTTCGAGGGGAACAGCGCGAGCACCTCCGTGAGCACTTTCTCGATGAATTCGAACGTCGTCTCCTTGCCCGCGCAGTAAACGTCGTCGCTGATGCCCCAATGGGTCCATACGGCATAGGGACCTCCCGTGCAGCCGAGCCACGGATAGGCGGTCAGCGCCGCCAGCCCGTGTCCGGGCATCTCGATTTCGGGAATCACCTCGATATGCCGCTCTGCGGCGTAGCTGACGATCTCGCGGATCTCCTCCTGCGTGTAGAACTCGCCGTAGGGTTTGCCGTCGTAAACGCCCTCTTTGTTCTTGTCGTAGCGTCCGACGAGCGTTTCCGCACGCCGGGACCCGATCTGGGTGAGCAGCGGATATTTTTTGATCTCGATCCGCCAGCCCTGATCGTCGGTCAGATGCCAGTGGAATTTGTTGATCTTGTGCAGCGAGAGGATGTCAATGTAGGTCTTCACGTCCTCGACCGGGAAGAAATGGCGGCAGACGTCGAGCATCGCCCCGCGGTAGGCGAACGTGGGCTTGTCGCGGACGACGCAGGCGGGAATCTCTCCTCCGGCGACCAGCTGCTGGAGGCTTCGAAGCCCGTGCAGCACCGCCTGGGGCGTCGATGCCGTGACCGTTATGCGCTGTCTGCCGACTTCCAGAAGGTACTCTTCGGCTTCGTAGCCCGGTTGCAGTTGCAGCGTCACGGCGTGTTTTTCGGGTGCGGCGGTGACGGCGGGTTCGGTTCCGGTGAGCTTGCCGACGGCGCGGGCGAAAATCTCCGCGGGCGTGCGCAGCTGTTCGTCCGTGATGACGACGGGCGTTCGGGGCGTCAGCCGGAACGATCCCGGCAGTTCTTCGACCTCGGCGGGGCGGGGTACGATGCGGACGCGTCCGTCGCAGGCTGCGAATCCCGGCAGACAGGCCTGGACGGCGAAAATCAGGAATAGAAGGTGTTTCACGGTTTGGATTCTGGTTGAGCGGTTAGGGAAGCCCCGCCTGCAAAACGTTTGCAGGCGGGGTGCTTCCGGATAGGGTTATTTGTTGTAACGTACGCCGATGTAGGAGAAGGCGATCTCTCCGGTGGTGATGATCTGGTCGTCGAACTCGCCGTCTTCCTTGCCGCCGGCTTTCTTGTTCGCGGCCGAGAAGCGGATGCATACGTCGTCCTTGCCGAGCAGTTCGAGCGGCAGAGGTACGTTGATGTACTTGTAGCCGGCGCACTGCCAGTAGAGGGTGTAGTTCCAGTTCACGATGTCGGGGACCTGGAATTCGGTGATCGGGTTCCAGTCGTCGCGGTTGTTGTCGCCGTGTTCCGACCAGTCGACCCTGATGTAGCGGGGGCCTCCGATGCTGCGGTTCTGCATGGCTACCTGCATCGAGAGCACATCGGTCGAGATGCCCTGCGTCGAGAAGTGGAGCAGCCATGCTTCGCTGCGGTCGGTTTCGGTGTTCCACCACTGGCACTTGTTGGTCCAGGCCGAGAATTCCGTGCTCGTCAGGTTTCCCTTGCCGTCGTGGTTGGTTCCGGGGTCAGAACACATTTGTTTGCCGTTTTCGACGACGCCGTTTCCGTTGATGTTGCCTTTATTGGTGCCGCCCCAGGGTTTCTCTTTGTCGGGGTTGGATTCGTTGCCGATGGGGCCGAGGTAGCTCGGGTCGCTCACGCCCCAGCCTGCGTCGCCCGATTTCTCGTCGGGATGGGTGAAGGTCAGGTAGCCGTTGTCGCCGGTCGTGGGGCGGAAGATGTGGCTTTCGAGCTTGCCGTAGCGGTATTCGGTCAGGAGGGCCGAGAAGCTGTTCTCGAAATCCTTCTCCAGCGCGATGTCCTTGCGGGTGAGGTGGCGGATCTGGTAGCGGCCGATGTCGCCCATGTCCTTCGATCCCATCCAGACGAAGCGGTCGTGGGTCTCGTGAACCAGTACGCCCGAGATGTTCCCCGAACCGTAGGGCAGCATGCTGCCGTCGCGGCGGTATTTGCAGGTGGTGTTGGTCAGCATGTAGAAACTGTCGCCGTTCTTGTCGCGCACCAGCATCGGGTATTTCGTTTCGCGGTTGGCATTGGTGCTGCGTGCATAGCCTTCGTTGATCGGCGTCAGGCTGCCTTTGCGCACGGGAAGTTCGCAGTCGGCCAGCGTTACCCAGGTGTATACGTCCATGTCGGTCAGTTCGTTGTAGCGCTTCACCTTCTGCGGAATGTCGGCCGCCGAGCCTGACACCGAGGACATGACCATCGCCGAGGTGACTTTCTTGAGAATGTAGCGTTCGGGGTTCGACTCCGCTTCGACCGTGACGCCCTTGAGCAGGATGCGGACCTTGCTGTAACGTTCGAAGATGTTGTCGTCTTCGGTCACGGTCTTGATCATGAAGCCCTGCGAACCGTCGAGGCTCTGGATGTAGGCCGTGCGGTAGGTCTCGGTGTAGTCGATCGAGGTCTGTCCCGTCATCATGTTCTCGCCGTTGTTGCCGTTGCCGATGTCGCTGATGATGCGTCCCTCGATGTAGACGTCCTTGTTGACGATGCCCACCAGGTCGCGCACCTCGCTGAACGAGATTTCGTGCCCGAACTCGTTCTTGGCGTTGGCCTGCGTGAGGTAGACCGTCGAGGAGATGGTCCGGTTCCACCCGTCGCGGTAGCTGAGGGTGATGCGGGCGTTGCGCAGGGCTTCGGGGTCGGCGTTGGGGTCGGTCTGGAGAATCAGGAACCCGTTGCTGATGTCGAGGTCCGAAATCCATCCGCCCTCGTCGGCACTCGTGTAGACGATCGACTGCCGGAGGTCCTCCAGTTCGAGGTTGGTGGAGAGCTGCGCCGTCGCCTGTCCGCCGTCGCCGAGCACCATGATGCTGCGGGTCGAGAAGTCCAGTTTCGGGGTGATGAAGCCCTCCTGTTTGATGTATACGGTATCCGCGCGGTTGTGGGTCCAGAGGCGGATGCCCTCCATGCGGGGGAAGCCGTCGTTGGTCGTGGCCTGGAATTTGAAATAGTCGTCGCCCGTGAAATGCGTTCCGCGACCCTCGGTGTCGAGCGTGAGCCATCCGTTGTCGGGATTGATCAGTTCGATGTCGTAGGGTTGGTTGGCGAGGACCGGAATGCTCCCCGTGCCGCCTTTCCAGGGGGCTATGATCTCTTTCTTGTAGGGGCCGAACTCGGAGACGCGGGTCTCTTCGCCGTTGTCTTTTTCGCAGGCCGTGAGCGCCAGCCCGCCCAGCAGCGGGAGCAGCAGCCTTCGGTACAATGATTTTATCTGTTTCATCGTGGTCTGAATTTGGTTTCGCGCATCGGCGGGGGAGGGACGCGCCCTCCCCGCCTGAGCGGTTTATTTGTTACTCTTTACGGCTATGGTTCCGAAACGCATCGGCGAACGCTTGTTGGCTGCCATGTCGGATGTGATCGTGCCCGTGTCTCCCTGGTCCACCGTGGCGGTGTTCGAGGCGATGCACTGCGTGCTCCGGGCCTTGATCAGCAGCGTGACCTCCGGGCGGTTGCGCAGGGCGTCCGGCAGGATGAACACGCGGTCGGCGTAGCCCGGGACGGCGCAGTAGGAGAGGTCTTTGCCGCCTGCTCCCTGCCAATAGACGAACGGCCGGCAGCAGAAGCCCGATTCGGGCAGCACGGTGAAGTTCACCCCGTCGGTCGAGTACTCCACCTGCCAGTAGACGGGGCCGTAGATGCTCGTGCCGCCGGCGTTGCCCTGCGAGTTGGTGAAGTTGAGCGAGAGGTTCGCGCCGGCGCCCTCGGTCGAGAATTTCAGCGCCACGGCGTAGCCCGTGTTTTCGGCGAAGTCCCACCAGTAGGTGTTCTCGAATTTCAGGGCGTTCTTGCTGTTCAGCCCGGCGCTGGTCGTGAGTCCGTTGTACTCGTTGTCCAGGAGGTATTTGGCTGCGGGGTCGGTGCACCAGAGCGAGCCGTTGCCCCTATCCGGGGCGATCGTTCCGTCGGCGTTGGTCCTGACCTCGGCGTTGTTCCAGTTCCACTCGACGAGCGTCTGGCGGTTGGAGCTCGATTCCGAAGCGGCGAGGTCGATCTCCTCCTTTTCGAGCACGCGGACCGAGTAACGGCCGATGTACCCCTCGTTGGTGTAGCCGTAGCGGGGCTGGAGGTCGTGGACGATGACGCCGCTCAACGTGCCCTTGCCTTTAGGCATGCCGCTGCCGTCGCGCCGCCAGGGAGTCTTGTTGTTGACCAGCATCGAGATCGCGCCGCCGTCCTTGTCACAGAGCGTTCGGGGCACGCAGCTGGTGTGGTTGGCCGTTCCGAAATAGCCTTCGTTGACGTTGGTGTAGCTGCCGTCGGGCAGGGCGAATTCCACCTCCCGGAGCGAGACGTAGGTGTAAATGTCCTCGTCGGTGAGCTGGCCGATCGACTTCTCCTTGCGGATGAGGTCGCTGGCCGTTCCGGGCGTCTGGCTGACGATGTTGGCCGCCGTCAGTCCGCTGAGCGTGTAGCGTTCGGGATCGGCCTCCTTGGTGAGGGTCACGCCGTTGAGCGAGATTTTCACCTGCGAGTAGCGTTTCAGCGTGTTGTCGTCCGCCGCGTCGAATTGCAGGCGGTATCCGTAGCTGCCGTCGAGCATCTGCACGTAGGCCGTCTTGGCGTTCACCGTGTAGTCGGTGGCGTTGCGTGCCGTGTTGGGCGTCGTCTCCACGTTGGCGTTGTCCTTGTCGCTGATCACGATGCCCTCGAAGCTGGCTTCGGGATTGTTGATCACGACCTGTCCGCTCTCGCCCTTGATCAGCGTGCGGTAGTCGGCTTCGTAGGTCTGTTCGACGACGAACGGCGCCGCGGGCGTAAGCTCTCCGGCCGTTCCCGGCAGCGAGAAGGCGATCGACGCGCTGCGCGGGCCTTCCGAGTCGTTCTCCTTCACGTCGAACGACAGCACTTTGTCTTCGAGCGTGATGTTCTCGATCCAGTCGGCCGACGCGCCTTCGTAGGTCGGCGTGCAGACCACCTTGCCGAGCAGGCTGCCCAGGTTGTGCTTCAGCTCGGCCTTGATGGTCGTGGCCTTGCGCGTGGTCTTGGCGCGGTAGGGCGTGAAGGTCATGCAGGCCTCTTCGGTCGCCTGCGTGACGGTCAGCGTGACGGCGTGTTTCTTCTCCTTGGCGTCGATATAGGTCAGCGTGATCGCGGCCTGCCGTTTGCGCGGCGAGTTGTTCTTCAGGGTGCTGAACGTGACGGCGTCGGTTCCGACGGCCAGGTTTTCGATCCACTCCTCGTCCGGCTCGGGCGTTTCGTCGTCGTCCTCGTCGGGAATCACCGAATAGACGATGGTGTCCCGGATCTGTTTGTAATCCTCCCGGAGGTTGTTGTCAAGCCCGATGCGGAGGTCCCAGGGGTTGCTGAAAATCTCGATGCGGCTCTCCTCCAACGACAGGATGGGGTCTTCGCCCTCCTGCGTCATGCGTACCGCCTGTTCGAGTCCGCCGCGGGTGAAGATGATGTCCACGGTGCGCGGCACGCCGTAGTTGGCGCCGTATTTGAACAGTACGGGGGTGTTCCCCGAGCCGTTCAGGCGGTTGATGGAGGCCCATTCCACGTCTTCCGACAGACGGACCGACCATTCGCCAGTGGAATAGATCCGCACCTGGGTGGAGCCGGCGTCCGAAGTCAGCGTGTATTTGTTGGAATCCACATTCAGCGGCAGGTTCATGTCCGAATCCATTTCGCATCCGGTCAGCAGGAGCAGCGCCGTGACGAGGGGCAGGATGCCCGTGCGCCACGCTTTGTAGATGCTGTCTGTAAGGTTATTTTTCATCGTTGTGTTTTTTTGTTCGTTCCGTCGGCCTTACATGCCGTATTCGTTATAGGCCTTGTTGTCGAGTGCGCCGCCCGAATAGACGACCTCCTTGTCGGGGATCGGGTAGTATTCGTGGCAGGGGAGCATGTTGTCCTTGAGCGTCGGGTAGTTGGTGTATTCGTAGGTCATCTGATACCAGATTCCCCAGCGTACCAGGTCGAACTTGCGCTGGAATTCGCCCAGCAGTTCGCGTCCGCGCTCCTTCTGGATCTCCTCCAGAAGCGCATCTTTGTTCTTGAAGACGTAGGCGGTGGTTCCGGCGCGTTCCCGGACCATGTTCAGGTAGCGGACGGCCTCGTCGGAGTCCTCCGTCTCGGCGTAGCACTCCGCCATCATCAGGATGGCGTCGGCATAGCGGAATACCTTCTGGTTGGAGAAGTCGGCGGTGTTCTGCATCCCCGGACACCAGAATTTCGGGCCGAGCCACGGACGGGTTCCCACGCCCGAGAAGGGCTTGCCGTCGTATTCCCACGCCATGTTCAGCGTTTTGCGCTTGTCGTTGCTTTTTTTGGTCTGGAGACCGTCGCAGAAGTAGCTGTTGGGGCGCATGGAGGTCCAGGTGGTCATGCCCGTGCCCATTTCGGGAATCTCCACGCCGTCGTAGATGCCCTTGCCGTTGTGGTACGGAGTGGTGATGGCTGCCACGTTGGTCGTGACGGACAGTCCGCCGGGCGTGTAGGTGCGCTGCACCTCGAAGATCGACTCCGGGGTGTTCTTGTTGCGGAACATGATGTCTTCGAGCGGATACTGTTGCAGGTCGCCGTAGATTTTCTCCAGTTCGCCGAGCGCCTCGAGGGCGTCGTCCCAGCGGTGGTTCCACTGCGCGAGCTTGGCAATCATCATCCAGCCCATCGCGGCGCCCATGCGGTTGTCCGCGACCTCCGACGAACGCACCTGGTCCATCGAGGGCACGTAACGCTGCAATTCGTCGATCAGGTAGTCGCGGGTCTCCTTTGCCGACATGCGGCCCATGTGGGCGATCTCCTGCATCACCTGTTGGTCGGCGACCTCCTTGGTGTAGAAGGGCACGTCGCCGAAGATGCAGGTCAGCAGCCAGTAGTAGAACGAGCGGATGACCACGCCTTCGGCCAGCAGCGGCAACTTGTCGGCTTCCGAAGACTCCTTGATGTCGTTCAGGGGCGAACGTTCGATGGCGGCGATGGTCGAGTTGCAGTACATGACGCCCTTGTAGCACTGGGTCCATATCTTCTGGCCGTTGAGCGGCTTCGCGGGGGATATGTCGAGCTGGGCGTCCTTGGTCCCCGAAGCGATGTACATCAGGTCGGTGACGCCTTCGGTCATAATCAGGAAACAGTAGTCGTAGATGCTGTTGATCGGTATGTAGCAGGCGTTCAGGCCCGCCAGGCATTGCGCCCGGGTCTTGTAGTACTCCTTGGGCCCTACGAACGACGTGGGGTGTTCGTCCAGGTCGCACGCGCTGAACAGCAGGGCGGCGGTTGCCGTGGCTGCCAGCAGGTATTTTTTCAGGAAACTGTATGATTTCATGGTCTTGGCTGTTAGTATCTGATCTGGAGGCTGAAAATAATGGTCCGGGGCTTGGGATAGGTGCCGATGTCGACGCGCCGCAGGGCCGAGTTGGAACTCGATGTCGAAACGTCCGGGTCGAATCCGTTGTATTTCTTCCACAGGTAGAGGTTCTCGCCGCTGACGCTTACGCGGATGTCGCGCAGGCGGTTTTTGGTGACCTTGCGCATGTCGAACGTGTAGCTCGCGGAGATGTTCTTCAGCCGCAGGTAGCTTGCGTCGTGCACCAGCCGGTCGCTGGGCAGGGCGTCGTAGCTGCCGGCCATCGGCAGGTTCGAATTCGGGTTGCGGACCGGATGCCAGGAGTTCTGCATGTACTTGTATTGGTTGGTATAGGGCGAACCGTTGCCCATCCAGAGTTCGGCGACGTTGTAGATCTTGCCGCCGATCGAGTAGTTGAAGAAGAAGCTGAATGTGAAGTTATGGATGTTGAACGTGTTCTGGATACCGCCGTAGAGGTCCGGGTCGGCCGATCCGAGGTAGACCAGGTCGTCGCTGTTCAGCGCTCCGTCGTGGTTGATGTCCTGATAGCGGGCGTATCCGGGCTTGAAGGTGTTGCCGCTGGCCGAGGCGTAGGCCTTGGTGATCTTGTTGCGCTCGACCTCTTCCTGGTTGTGCCATACGCCGCCGTAGCGGAATCCCCAGAGGGCGTTGAGCGTGTAGCCCTTCTTGTAGCCGTACATCATGTAGGTGGTTCCCGACGACGACGGCGACGAGTAGGCTGTCACGAAGTCTTCCGAGGCGATGTCGTCCACCATCTGCCTGTTGCGCGACAGGGTGAGGGTCGTCGACCACTGGAATTTCGGACGGACGATGTTGCGGCTTTCGACGGTGAGTTCCCACCCCTTGTTGGTGGTGCGTCCGGCGTTGGCGAAGTAGTTGGTGTAACCCGTCTGCGAGGCTACCTGTACGGTCAGCAGCAGGTCGCGGGTCTTGATCAGATAGGCGTCGGCCGTGACGTTGAGCCGTCCGTCGAACAGCGAGATGTCGGCTCCGAGAGTATACTGGTCGGAGGTTTCCCACGTCAGGTCGGGTGATGCCAGACGCGACGGGTAGACCGCCAGTTGCTGCGTGCCTCCCATCAGGTAGCCGCTCGTCGAGTTGCCGACGGCTGCCAGCGAACGGTAGGCCGAGATGGCGTCGTTACCGGTGCGTCCGAGGCTGGCGCGCAGGGCCAGTTCGTCGATCCACTTGGCTTTTTGCAGGAACTTCTCGTTGGCGATGTTCCAGCGGAGGGCCGCCGAGGGGAAGAATCCCCATTTCTTGTTGGCGGCGAAGTTCGAGGCGCCGTCGTAACGGGCCGTGAACGTAACGTAGTAACGCTCCTTGTAGTTGTAGTTCAGACGTCCGAACACCGACATCTTGGTCCAGTCCGTGTGGTTGGTGCTGATCGAGGTGTTCTGCTTGTCGGGAACCGCGGCCATGTTGTTCCAGGTGAGTTCGTCGAGCGTGTAGCCGCGCCCGGTGATGCTCAGGTTGTTGTCGTACTTGATCTGCGCGGTGTATCCGCCCAGCACGTCGAAATTGTGGCCGCTCTTGGGGCGCAATTCGTAGTAGACCGTATTTTCGCTTGAGAAACTCGTGTCGTCGTACTCGTCGCGGCTGGCGTAACCGCCTTCGTTCTCCTTCTTGGCCGGCAGGTATCCCGGCTCGTAGTAGCGTCCGTGGCGCTGGTAGGAGTAGTAGGTGAACTGGCTGCGCAGCTTCAGCCCCTTGACGGGGGTCACTTCGACGAATGCGCTGTTGTTGAGCGAAATGCGCCGGGCGTTCTTGAGGCAGTGGTCGAGCATGATGCGCGGGTTGTTGAATTTCTGTCCCGAGTACCACAGGTCGTTCATGTCGGATGTGGGGGAGAGGAACGGGCTGAGGAACACGGCGGCGTTCCACCAGTTGGTTCCGCCGATGGTGGCCAGGTTTTCGTCCTGATCGCGGTAGGTGTAGCTCAGGTTCAGTCCGGCCTTGAGCCATTTGGCGAACTCGTGGTCGACCTTCAGGCGCGCCGAGTAACGTTTCAGCCCGCTGTTGTCGATGATTCCCTGCGTTTCGTTGAATCCGGCCGAGGCGTAGTAGGAGCTTTTCGCGGAGGCTCCCGAAATCGAAAGGTCGTAATTCTGATAGAGCGCCGTGCGCGTGATGGTGTCGATCCAGTTCGTGCCGACGCCTTTGGCCTCGGGGTTGGGGAAGGGGTATTTCGACATCGGTGAGTCGGGTTCGATTTTATCGTTGCCGTCGGCGCTTGAGAAGAAATAGGCGTAGTCGTTGCGGTAGCGGGCGAACTCCGTGGCATCCATGATGTCGAGCTGACGCGGGAGCTGCGAAAATCCCAGGTCGGTCTTGAAGGTGATGTTGGGGCGTCCGTCTATGCCGCGGCCCTTCTTGGTCGTGATCACGATCACGCCGTTCGAGCCGCGTGCGCCGTAGATGGCCGTCGACGAGGCGTCCTTCAGCACCGAGATCGACTCGATGTCCGCGGAGTTGATGTCGTTCAGGTCGTGAATGCCGTCGATGACGCCGTCGACGATGATCAGCGGTTCGTTCGATGCCGAGATCGAGCGCGTGCCGCGGATACGGATCGAGGTCGTGGCGCCCGGCTCTCCGGTCGTGGCCATGATGTCGGCGCCGGCGATGCGGCCCTGGAGGGCCTGGTCGACCGAAACCACCGGCACGTCCTTGATGTCGCTCATCTTGACGTTGGCCACCGAACCCGTCAGGTCGGTTTTCTTCACCGTGCCGTAGCCGATCACGACCACTTCGTCGATGGTCTGCTTGCTCTGTTCGAGTTTCACGTCGACCTTCGTGCGCGCGCCGACCTTTTCGGTTTTGGCTTCATAGCCGATGTACTGGAAGGTCAGCGAAGCGCCTTCGGGAACCTGGATCGAATAATCGCCCGTGGCGTTGGTGCTGGCGCCGTTCGTCGTGCCCGTCACCAGTACGGTCGCGCCGATCAGCGGCTCGCCGCTCTGGTCCGTAACCTTGCCCGTTACGGTATGTTTGGTTCCGCTTTTCTGCGCGAAGGCAGGCGCTGCCGTCAGCACTCCCGAAACCAGCAGGATCAGTAATATGATATATTGTTTCATGCGAATTTTTATTTAAGTGCAACTCCTGATGCTTGCTTCCCGGAGGGGTAGTGGCGGAATTCGATCATCACCGGGTAGTGGTCCGAATGCGTGGCGGTAAATTCGTCGTAGATGATGCGCGAGTCGGTTATTTCACGCATCACGGCCTGCGAGGCGTAGATGAAGTCGATCCGCCGTTGATCCGCCGTCGATTCGCCGTTGTAGGGGGTGGGAACGGTGTGGAAGAACTGGCTGTGGCGGTCGCGCAGGGCGTCGCAGTAGCCGCTCTTGAGTACGATCGAATGCGTCTCGAAATAGGTGTTCGCGGGCATCGCGTCGGCATCCTTGGGCGAATAGGAGTTGAAGTCGCCCGCCATCAGCCACAGCGGTTCCACCGGATAGCGGCGGATGGTGCTGTCGAGGATGCAGTTGATCTCCCGGTCGCGGTAGGTGTTGCCCGTCCCGGCTGCGCCCTGCCCGTTGGGATAGGTTCCGAAGGGATAGAGGTGCAGCACCACGACGTTGATGTCCTTGATGCGGGTGTGGATGGCTCCGTGCCAGAGGGGAACGTCTTCGAGCAGGCGGTTGCGCAGTTCGATGGGGTATTTCGACGTCAGCCCCACCGGAAATCCGCTCTCCTTGCAGAGTATGGCGTAGGGGTGCCCGTAGCGGCCGGCAAGGGCCGTGAGCGACTCCTCGGTGAATGCGTTGCACTCGCAGAGGGCCATGAAGTCGGGGTCCTTCTCCTTCACCCAGTCGACGAAGTTGTCGAAGTTCTGGGCTTTGTCGAGCTTCATGCCCTCGAGAATATTGTAACTGATGAAACGCAGGGTTTCGGGCTGGACGCTCGTTCCCGGATCGGTCGTCAGTTCCTCGTCCGGTGCGGCGGGATCGTCGTCGCAGGCGGGCAGCAGGGCCGTGGCCGTGAGCAGCGTCGCCCCGAAAGCCAGCCGGCGCAGCATCTGTATCGTGTCGTATGTTTTCATGTCGTTCGCTGGTTTATTTGTTGTAACGCAGGGCTGCGTAGGAGACGGTGAATGCGTTGGCTACCTGTCCGTTGGATGCGATGGTCGCGGTGTCGTAGGTCGTCGCCGTGCCGATCTTGTTCTGCACGGGGCGCAGGCGGATCCATGCCACGCTCTGTCCCAGAATCTCGGTGGGAACCTGCATCCACACGTTCTTGTCGCCCGAAAGCTGCTCAAGCTGCATGTTGCCCCAGTTGCCGTTGTCGGGAACCGTGAAATCGGTGAGCTTCTTCCAGTTGTCGCCGTCGAGCGAATATTCCGCCGTCCAGTAGCGCAGTCCGCCCTGTGCCGAGTGGTAGCGGCAGGTGAAGACGAAGGAGCATTGCGTGGAGCTGACGCCCTGCGTCGAGAACTCGAAGATCAGGGAGTTTCCCGTGTTCTTCGCCGTGTCCCACAGCTGTTTGTGGCCCCACGAGGCGTTGTTGATGGTCAGCCCGTTTTCGGCGGCCCGGTAGGCGCTGCCGACGGCCAGCCAGGCGTAGGTGCTCATAAACGAGAGTCCCGAACCCGTCGTTGCAGCCACGCAATGCGCCTGACCGCTGTCGGTTGCCGGATGCGGATATTGCGGGAATGCGTAGGCGCGGGGGTCCTTGCTGCCGTCGGGACTCCACTCCACGGCCACGGCCGAGAAGACGTTGTCGGCCGACTCGTCCAGCGCGATGTCCTCGCGTGTCACGTTGCGGATCTGGTAACGGCCGATGTCGCCGCCCCGCTCGAAGAAGGTGTAAGGCTCGTGTACGATGATGCCTGTGATCGTTCCCTCGCCGTCGGGCATCTCCTTGAAACGCCAGTCGCAGCCGTGGTTGGTCATCAGGTAGATCATGTCGCCGTGACGGTCGAGTACGGCCGCGGGGTAGTAGTTGTTGAAACTGTTGGTGTAGTTGATGTGCACGGGGATGAAACGTCCGGTGCGCACGGCCATCTGGCAGCGTTTGAGCGTCACCTGGGTGTAGATGTCGGCGTCGGTCAGCTGGTCGATGAAGCGTCGCTTCGCGGGCAGTTCTTCGGCCGTCCCGGCCTCTTTGGTGACGATGTGGTCCTGCGTCACGCCGCTGAGCGTGTAGCGCTCGGGGTTGCTCCGCTTGGTCAGCGTGAGGCCCTTGCACCAGAGTTTGAGTTTGTCATATCGTTGCAGGTTGTTCTGCTGGGCGTCGGTCGTGACGAGGGCGAGACCCAGCGAGGCGTCGGCGTTCTGCATGTAGGCCGTGCAGTCGTTGATGCCCAGGTCGGGTTTCTCCGCGGCCTTGGGCATGGGGCTTCCGGCCATGTTGGGCGAGGCCCAGTCGCTGATGACCGTGCCGCTTACGGCGATGTCCTGATCGAGGGTGATCTCGCCTTCCGCCTCCGCGATCAGCCCGCGCAGCTCCTCGAAGGTCATCTCGCGGGTCTCCGCCGTACCGCCCGGGATACCCTGATAGGCTGTGAAATAGGTTGTGTGATCTTCGCCCCAGTCGTCCTGAAATCGGAGCCGGAACCGCGCCGTGCGAGGCTCGAATTTCTTGTTGTCGGCGATCCGGAACCGGAAATATTTGAAATCCTGGGCGTAGCTGACGCTGTCGGCCCACGGTTCGGCAGCGGAATTCTCGTCGTAAACGACCGTCCAGTAGATTTTCTTGGACAACGGGATGTTGGTGTCTATTGCGACAGAGTCGATCGTGCTAACGGACGAATATTGTTTTCCGATGTACTTGAACTCCAGGAGCGGCGTCGTGCCGTACTGCATCAGGTAAATCGTGTCGACGACCTGCTGGCGGGCCGATGAGACGAGGATGGTTCCCTTGCGGGGAAGCGAGTTGTTGGTCCGGTAATTGAGGTTGAGCGAGCCGCCCGTTTCGCCGCTGTCGGCGCCGTCGACCGAGACCCAGAGTCTGGTCTCGGGCGTGAGCCGCGCCTGCCACGGTCCGGAGGTCTCTACCTTGATGGTGCGGGAGCCTGCGTCGCTGGAGACGAAGACTTCGCTGCTGACGCCTTTCGAGCCGATAGCCGGCTCCGTTTCATCCTCGCTGCATCCCCCCCCCGAGCAATAGGGCCGAGGCGGCGAAGGCGCAGATCAGGGTGAAGGGCTTGGGGTAGAATTTTTTCATCGTATGTCGTAGTTTGGGTTTTTAGTGTCGCGGGGCATTCTGTTCCCAGGGGAGTTTGCCGAACAGGTCTTCGAAATCGTACCATTTCAGGCGCAGCACGTAGAGGTTGTCGATGAAGATGCGTGTGTTGCCGCTCTCCATCTCGTATTTGCCGGCCATCAGTTCCATGCGCGTGTTGCTCGTAAAGGGATTTTTGGGGTGGGAGAAGATGATGAACTCCTGCTGGGAGTTTTTCCACATGGCCGTCGGAAGCTCCGCAGCCGTGGGATCGAGGTGTCCCACACGGACGGTTTTCTCGGTGGTTCCGTCGGCGAACTGCCCGCCTCCCGTGATCCGCACAGTCAGTTCGTCGTTGTCTTTCGTGCCGTCGGCCGCCGCATAGGCGATGGCGTTGAAACGGACCATGGCGGCCGTGTCGTTCCGGATGCCCGGATCGTACGGGGTCAGCAGGTTGGCTCCGTGTCCGGCGTCGTCGCCGAGCTTGACGTAGCCGTTTTTGCCGTAGCAGTAGGCCGTGCCTCCCTCCTGTGCGGGCGTCGATTCCAGCCCCATTTTCTTCTGGTCGGCGGTCCAGCTGTCGATCGGCGTTTCGCCCCGGGTCTCCAGAGGTTCCGCCGAACCGTACTTCAGCCAGTCGAAGTTGCCCTCGTAATCTTTGGTGTATTTCGGGAATCCCTGCACCACAGCGATGAATTCATTGAGAAATTCGACGTCGGTGTGCAGCGAGATGCACCCTTTCCGTTCTACGTAGGACTCCGTGTGCGGGGTGATCAGCAGGACCAGTTCGTCGATTCCGGGCCTGACGCCGCGTTTGATTTCGTCGACGTTGAGCCACTCCTCGGCCGGCAGTTCTCCGGACTCTTCCTTTTCGCCTTCGAATCCGACCTGATAAGCCACATTGCTTCTGATATAGATGGACCTTTTGAACGGAGTGGCGTCCTGCTCTTTCGACGCTCTGACGGGGATGTGCAGGGTTCCCGTCAGCGCTTCTTCGAACTCGGGCGAGTTCGACCACTCGATGTGTTCCCTGCGGGAGTAGTCCTTGTCGTCGTCGCAGGCTGTGCCCAGAGATACCGTGCCGGTCAGCAGCAGTACCGCGATCAGCGGGGTGACGCTCCTCTTCGGGATTTTCAGAGATAGAGTTGTTCTCATAGCATTTAGGTTAATTGGTCTGAAAAAGTTTGGAAAATTTTAGCTAAATTTCGGGTGAATATTGAAAATATTTTCATTACAAAGATAGCCCTTAATAAATATGCGGAAAGGGCCTTGCCCGAAAATGTAAATGAATGTAAATCTTATCTTGTTTATTGTCAGCATGTTCGATTTTTACACCCCCGTGCGTTATGTAAATGCTGAAACTTTGATATTTTACTTTTTAATACATTTGTAATACACATGCCCTTTCTTCTGATTTGCTTTTGTGTTATTAAAACGCTATGTTTGCATTAAACCGAAACCTGAAATGAAAATCCTCCTTCTTGCCGCAGCGTTGTTCTCCGCGCTGTCCGCGGCTCCGGCTTCCCCGGGTGAAAAGACCGACCTGCAGGAGCTGTTCCGCAGTCTCGATCGGGTGATCGCCCGCAGCGGCGAGTACACGGCGCGGCGCGAATCCCGCATTGATTCGCTCAAGCGCGCCCTGGCCCGCGACGGGCTTTCGCTGCGCGAGCGTTTCGACCTGACCGAGCGGCTCGCCGAAAATTACAACTCCTACCAGAGCGACTTCGCGCTTCTCTACCTCCGGCGAACTCTTGCGCTGGCCGAGAAGACCGGCGACAACGACCTGATCATGCGTGCCCGCTCCGGGATTGCGCTCTGTTACAGCCTGGGCGGACGTTTCTACGAGGCCGAGGAGATCTTGAGCGGTATCCGCGACACGGTGCACGTCAGCCGCCGGGCGCTGCAATCCTATTATGTCGCCCGGCATCGCATGAACCGCGAACTCTACGCCCTGACCGAGCCGGGCGAACGCCGCGACCTTTTCCGCCGGCGCGAGCACTATTATGCGGTCAGCGCGGCGGAAATCAGCGAGGACACCTTCACGAGCCTGTACTACGGGTATATGGATGCCATCGTCCGCAAGGACTGGTCCGAGGCTTCGACCCTCTGCGACAGCCTGCTGGTCTCGGTCCCTTCCGATTCCCACTCCTACGCCAAGGCCGCCAACCACAAGGCGCAGCTCGAGGGGAAGGCGGGGCGTCCCGACGAGGAACTCGCCTGGTTCATACGTTCGGCCATGGCCGACATCCAGTCCGCCGTGCGTGACCACGGGTCGCTGTGCGCCGTCTCCGAGGAGCTTTTCAACCGGGGCGACGTCGATCGGGCGATGGATTATATCCGCGTGGCGATCCGCGACACGCGTTTCTTCAACTCCCCGAGCCGCTCGTGGCGCGACATGGCCATCCTGCCGCAGATCGAGACGGCTTACAGCGAGCGCAACGCCCGCCTGCACACGATGTACATCGTGCTGATCGTCGTCATCCTGCTCTTTTTCGTCTCGGCCGTCGCCGCGGGGCTTTACGTGCTGTCCCGCAACCGGAAGCTCTGCGCCGTGCAGCAAACCCTCCGCGAGTCGAACGACAAACTCAACGGTCTGGCCCGGAGCCTGCGCGAGACGAACGACCGCCTGAGCGCGCAGAACCTCCGGATCGCCGATGCCAACCGGATCAAGGAGGTCTATATCGGGGGCTTTCTCCAGACGATTTCGGAATATATCAACAAACTCTCGGGTACGTATCAGTATGTCAACAAGATGCTGCGCGACGACCGGATCGCCGAACTCCGCCGCGAATACGCCCGCAGCAACGTCCGCAACGACGAGCTGAAGGAGTTCTATGCGCTTTTCGACAAGACCTTCCTCGGGCTTTTTCCCTCGTTCATCGACGAGATGAACGGCCTGCTTGCCGACGAGGCCCGCACCGAGGGGCGTCACGACGGCGAGCTGACCACCGTGCTGCGCATCTACGCGCTGATCCGCCTGGGCATCACCGACACGGCGACCATCGCCGCGCTGCTGCACTGTTCGATCCGCACCGTCTACAACTACCGCTCGTTCACCCAGCGGCACTCGCGGCCCGACGTCGGCGACCTGGAACAGCGTGTGCAGCTGATCGGGTTGAACGGGATCGCCGCCCGGTCCTGACGGAGCCGCGTGTGCCGAAAAGCGTAAAATAACGCTGTTCCGGCAATTTTAACCTCCCGGCCGTAACAACGGCCGGGAGGTTTACAGAAGGCTACTCCCCCTTCTTATGGGTGTACTCCTGCAGGACATAGGTCGTGAAGATCGGAAAGAACATCATGCCCAATGACGGAAGCAGCACGCAGAAGACCTTGCCGACGGCCGTGACGGGGAAAATCTCCGCACCGACGGTCGTGACGTTCATCCACGCCCACCAGAGCGCATTGCCGAAGCCGTGGAGCTTGGGATTGACGAGCACCTCGTAGTCGTAGAACACCAGCCCGGAGATATAGGTAAAGATGACGACGGTGAAGATATAGGCGAAAAAGAGCCTCCGCATCCTGTTTTCGGAGACCAGCCACCGCACGATGATCACCATGGCCAGGAAGGCCCGGAGCAGCGGGATAAGCCCGACGAGCACGCCCCAGTCGTGGGTCATGTCGACGCCGCTCCACGCCAGGATGTTCAGGTAGGGTACGGAAAGCAGCAGGAACGGCAGGTTGCGCCAGAAAAAACGGCCCGGACGTTCGGCAGCGGCCCAGCGGACGAAGAAATCGCACAGGAAAACGAGGCAGACGACGAACTGGATCGCAAGATAGGTGCGGGACACGTGGACATGGTCGCCGGCAATGATCTCCCACGAGAGGGCCACGAGGAGCACCAGTCCGGCAATGAGTTTGACAACACCGAGCGCATCACGGATTCCGGCACGCGCCGATTGGGTAAGAGACATAGATTGCGGGTTTTCCGTAGCGCGCTCAAAATCAATGCCACAACCCGGAATCATAAATTTTACGGCGTTTTTTTGCCGAAAGATTTTGCACGATTGAAAATTTCTATTACCTTTGCACTCGCTTTCAGCAATGGCGGGTTAGCTCAGCTGGTTAGAGCGCATGATTCATAATCATGAGGTCCCGAGTTCAAGTCTCGGACCCGCTACGGAAGGAAACGGAGGTCTAAACGATCTCCGTTTTTTCGTTATCCGGAAAAACCGGGCGAATTACCGAAAAAAAAGCCTATTCACAGAAACAGCGGCTATCATGGAAAAGAAAACGATACTGGCGGCCTGCGCGGCCGCAACGCTGGCGTTCGCCGGATGCTCCGGAGGGTTCAGCGCCGCAGAGGAGGAGACCATTCACGCCGGGAAGGGAGAAATCATGCGCATACTGACCGTCGGAAACCCGGCCGACTCGCTCGTCCTGCGTCAAAAGGCCGCTCCGGTGACCGGGCGGATGCTGCGGACGGACGACTACGCCGTCCTGCGCCGCAGGATGCTCGCGACGGTGCAGGACCCGCAGAACTCGGGCGTAGGCATCGCCGCCCCGCAGGTGGGGATTCTCCGGCGGATGATCGCCGTGCAGCGTTTCGACAAGCCCGGAGAGCCGTTCGAATTCTACCTGAACCCGGAGATCGTCGAATCGTCGGCCGAAACCGCCCCGGGACGGGAAGGATGTCTCTCGATTCCGGGATTAGCGGGCACGGTGGTGCGGGCGCAGCGGATCGTATTGCGCTACCGCGACGAGCGGTTCGCCGAAAAAACGGAGACGATCGACGGATTCACGGCCGTAATCTTCCAGCACGAAACAGACCATCTCGACGGAATTCTCTACACCGACCGGACGGACGAAGCCCCCACGCCGGAAGAGTAGCCTCGCCGCACCGGTCAGACCAGTTCGCAGAGGTGTTTCAGATTGCTCGTGGCCGTGGCCACGGGCGCGACGGTCATGTCGTCGCACAAGACGCCGCAGATTTTCAGCCGGCGGTCGGAGGAACGTCCGGTCGGAACGTTCGCGCAGCATCGGAAGCAAGGTCCGCAAGGCGTCCTCCACATCCCCGGCAAGCCCCGGCCCGCGCCCGGGCGCGGCGGCCGATGCGCTCGGGACAGCGTACTGCAATGCGGCAGGCAGCATCGTCGCGGAAGCGTCCGGGATCACGACCGAAGCCTCCGAAAAAAAGTTCCGTCCGCAACGCATTCGGGCGCTGCGGACGGAATGGCGTCCGGAAAGAATGGATCGTGTTATTCGATCTCCATCAGAACGGCGTCGGTAGCCACGGTCTGCCCCTGACGGACCAGAATCTGCTTGACCGTACCGGCGAAATCGCTCGTGATGGCGTTCTCCATCTTCATCGCTTCGAGAACGGCGACCTCCTGTCCGGCCTTCACCGCGTCGCCGACCTTCACTTTGAGTTCGATGATGCGGCCCGGCAGCGGAGCCGTCACGACGTTGCCCGTGATCACGGCCTGCGTCTCTCCGGCGGGCGTCTCCCCGGCCTTGGCGGCAGGTTCGGCCGGCTTCGAAGCCTCGTAGGCCTTCACCTTCATATTGGTCAGGAACGTCTTGGCGACCAGCGGGAACAACTCCAGCAGCAGCACCTCCTTTTCATCGGCGGCGAGCTTCACGCCTCCGGCTTCGGGAAGCTCGGGATTGGGCTGCATCTGGTATTTCGAGGTGTCGTAGGGAGTCTCCTCGCGCACGCCGCAGATCTTGAACCGGAACTCGGGGTCGATCTTCACCGGCGTCTTGCCGTACTCGCCCTTCACGAGGCCCACGAACTGCGACGACTTGTTGGTGTACATCGGACGTCCGGCCTTCTCGTCGAGGGCGCAGTTGACGGCCTGCGCACCCACGATCTGCGAGGTGGGGGTCACCAGCGGCGGCAGACCCGCGGCCAGGCGCACCGAAGGGATCAGCTCCATGGCGCGGGGCAGGATCTCCTCGGCCTTGAGCTGCTTGAGCTGGGCCACCATGTTCGAATACATGCCGCCGGGAATCTCGGCCTTCTGCACCAGTTCGTTCGGAGCCGGGAAGCCGAAATAGGCCTCGATCTTGCGGCAGGCGTCGATCGTGGCGTTCTCGTCGTCGTGCTGCGCCGCGGCGATCGCCCGGTCGAACAGGGCGTCGATCTCGGCGGGAAGCGTGTCGGTCACCGGGTTGAACGCCTTCGGCTCGGGTTTCTCGACGCCGAAGACCGACTGGTTCAGCTCCTTGCGGATGTCCCGCAGCTGGGTGTTGATCTTGGCCACGGCCTCCATGTTCACGCCCGTTTCGATGCCCAGCTTCTTGCAGAAAACATGGATCAGCTCGATGGCCGGGGCGCCCGTGCCTTCGGCGAAGTACCAGCAGTTGGTGTCCACGACGTCGACCCCGGCGATGATGGCCGAAAGCACCGAAGCCAGTCCGTAGCCCGGCGTGCAGTGGGTATGGAAATCGACGGGAACCGAAAGGTTCTTCTTCAGCAGGCGCACCAGCGTGGCGACGCGGCGCGGCGGAATCAGACCCGACATGTCCTTGATGGTGATCATGTCGGCGCCCAGTGCGGCCATCTGGCGGGCCTTGTCGAGGAAATAGGCGTCGGTGAAGACCGGTTTGGGGGCCGATTTGCCCGTCAGCCTGGCCCAGAAACCCGGTTCGGGGTATTTCGGGTCCACGGTGTAGCAAACCGCACAGTCGGCGATGCCGCCGTACTGCTTGACGTATTTGACGGTCGATTTTACGTTGTCGACGTCGTTCAGGGCGTCGAAGATCCGCATGATGCCCAAACCGCTCCGGATCGAGTTGCGGCAGAAGCCGTCGATGATTTCGTCCGTATAGGGCGAGTAGCCGAACAGGTTGCGGCCGCGCGAAAGGGCCGTGAGTTTCGAGACATCGCCCACTGCCTTGTGGATGGTTTCGAGGCGCGTCCACGGATTCTCGTTGAGATAACGCATCACCGAGTCGGGGACGGCGCCGCCCCACACCTCCATCGCATAGAAATTGGCATCTTTGTAGAACGGCAGGCAGCGGTCGATCTGCTCCTGGTTCATACGCGTCGCGAAGGACGACTGCTGGCCGTCACGCAACGTAAGGTCTCTGATTTTGAGATTTCTCGCCATTTTATAATATCATTTAAGGGTTCTTTGGCACGAATCCATTGTTATTCGAATAACAAAGGTAATAAACCCTCACGAATATGCAACTTTTTTCCGGGGAATTTTCAGGAAAAACGCCCCGGCCGCTTTCTTTCCGTAAAAAAGACGGGAAACAGAACGATCATCCGCCCGATCTGCCGCCGGGCTGGAACAGTTCCCGGTCGGGAAGCCCGTCGAGGTATCTGCGTTTGAAGACATTGACGCAGAAGACAAACATCGCCAGCATCAGCGGCCCGAAGATGACGCCCATAAAGCCGAAGAGCGACAGACCGATGAAGACCCCGAAAATGGTGATGAGCGGGTGTACGTCGGCCATCTTCTTCTGCATGACCATCCGCACGAGGTTGTCCACCTGCGTGACGACCAGCGTGCCGTACATCACCAGCCCGACGCCCTGCCCCCAGTTGCCGTCGAGGCTCATGTAGGCCGCCAGCGGCAGCCACACGAGGGCCGTGCCGACGATGGGCAGAATCGTGGCGAAGCAGGTCAGCACGCCCCAGAAAAGCGGCTCGGGAACGCCGAAGGCCAGGTAACCGACATAGGCCACCACGCCCTGCGAGACGGCCAGCAGCGGAATGACGATGGCGTTCGAGCGCACGATCATGTGGATTTCGCGCATCACGCTGCGCGCCGCGCAGCGGTCGAACGGCAGGATTTCGCGGCAGTAGGTCTCCATGCGCAGGCCCCCGATCAGCATGAAATAGAGCACGAAGAGCAGCACGACGAGGTTGACGGCGAAATTCACGATGCCGCCCACGAGCCACTGCCCCGCCCTGGGAAGGTAGCCCAGCACCGATTGCAGGTTGCTCTCGGACCAGAGGTCGTAGCCGGTTTTCTGCTGGATGAGTCCGGCGACGTGCCGGACGGGCGTGATGACCGACTGCGGATCAAGGGCCACGCCCTGGATTTTGTCGACGACCATCCAGACGATCAGGCTGATCGGAACGAGGAAGAAGAAGATCGCCTCGCCGAGCAGCAGCGACGCCGCAAGGCTCCGCCGCCACCGCCGCCGTTCGCTCAAGAACCACATCTGACGCCGCAGCAGCACGTAGATCGTCACGGCCCCCAGCAAGCCGCCCAGAAACGGCGTCAGCTCGGCGAAGATCGTAAGGCCCAGCCCCGCGATAAGCACGAAAAGCGAATAACGCCAGTATTTTTCACGCACCGAAAGCATACCCCGGCCCCGCGCAAGGAACGTGCCGCAGGCTTCCGGACCGGGAGGCCGGAATGTTGAAATATCGTCGACTGAAAATTTGCGCTATTCTATTGCGGCTCACAAATATTTGATATATATTTGCGTCATGGAAAGAATGGCCGAAATCGTCTGCACAGACACCCCGGAAATGAGTTCCCACGATTGGCGAAAAGCTCTTTCAGGACACACATACGACTGACGAGGGATGTTCCTGCAACGGGAATGTCTCTCGCCGTTTTCTCAAAACGGCCGAATCCGGAAACCGAAACGCCGCGAAAAAGGAAACAAACGATCCATCTACAACGAAACCCAAAAAAATCCCTTATTCACAAAAACCAACGTTTATGAAGAAACTTTTCCTTCTCATGCTCTCGGTCTTCGCATTTTGCGCAGCCGATGCGCAGGTGACGACTTCGGGAATGAACGGCACGGTGACCGACGCCGACGGACAGCCGCTCGCCGGCGCCACGGTCATCGCCGTGCACACCCCTTCAGGCACGCAGTACGGCGCCGTGAGCGACAAGAACGGCGGCTACAACCTGCAAGGACTGCGCACGGGAGGTCCCTACACGGTGACCTTCTCGTTCGTGGGCTGCCAGAGCGTCGAATTCCCGGGACTGATGCTGTCGCTGGGCCAGACCCTCAAGCGCGACGCTTTCCTCAAAGACAGCCAGGAGCTCGAAGCCGTGGTCATCACGGCCGACGGCAAGAACAGTTCGATGAACGTCAACCGCGCAGGGGCGGTCACCAGCATCTCCAACGAGCAGATCGAACTGATGCCTACGGTCAACCGCAGCATGAACGACATCATGCGCCTCACGCCGCAGGCCTCGTCGACCACCTCGGGACTGGCCATCGGCGGCGGCAACTACCGCCAGTCGTACGTGACGGTCGACGGCGCGGCGTTCAACAACATGTTCGGCATCGGCGGCAATCTGCCCGCAGGCGGTTCGCCCATTTCGCTCGACGCGCTGGAGCAGGTGTCGGTGTCGATAACCCCCTTCGACGTGCGCCAGAGCGGATTCACGGGCGGAGCGATCAACGCCGTCACCAAGTCGGGAACCAACGACCTGAAGGTCTCGGCCTACCTCTACTCCAAGAGCGACCAGCTCCAGGGCGACAAGTACGACGGCGGCAAACTGTCGCTGAGCGAGATGCGGAACAACACGCTCGGATTCAGCGTCGGCGCCCCGATCGTCAGGAACAAGCTCTTCGTGTTCGCCAACTTCGAGCGCGAGTGGAACACCACGCCGGGCAACTCCCGGCTGGCCCGCACGAGCGAAAGCCAGGATTTCGGCAAAGCCCTGCAATACAACCGCCCGACGACCGCGAAACTCGACGAGATGAGCCGGTTCCTGATCGACAACTACGGCTACAACCCCGGCGCCTACCAGAACTATTCGGTGAAGACGCCCGGCTACAAGCTCATGGCACGCGTGGACTGGAACATCAACCGCAACCACGCGCTGAACGTGCGGTTCAGCCGGACGCAGAACAAGTATTCGTCGGCCCCGTCGTCGTCCATTTCGCCGCTCAACGCCGGCAAAGTGTACGACAAGGACGTTTACGGCCGCACCTCGGTCTACGCCATGTATTTCGGAAATTCGCGCTACTATCAGGAGCAGAACTTCACGTCGGTGGCCGCCGAACTCAACTCCCGCTTCATGGACAGCCGCCTGACGAACACGCTTCGCTACACCTATTCGCACCAGTACGAGCCGCGCAGCTACGACGGCGGCATCTTCCCGACGGTGGACATTCTGGAGCCTGCCGAGAACGGCGCGAGCGCCCTGTACGCCTCGTTCGGACTCGATCCCTTCACCGAAGGCAACCTGCGCGAAGTGTCGACGCACATCCTGACCAACGAGATCGGCTACACGCTGGGCAAGCACCGGCTGGTGGCCGGTTTGCAGTTCGAGCACAACCTGACCACGAACGGCTACTTGCAGGGCGGCGCGGGATACTACGTCTACGAGAGCTGGGACGACTTCAAGAACGACAAGGCCCCGCTGGCGTTCCGGATCGCACACGGCAACAACGACGACCTTTCGCAGGCGTTCCCCCAGTTCTCCCACATGCAGTACTCGGTCTACCTGCAGGACGAGATCAACGTGAGCGAACGTTTCAAGGCGACGGTCGGAGTGCGTTTCGAGGTTCCGGTCTATCCGTCGATCTCGGGCAACGAAAATAAGGACTTTACGGAGATCTTCGCCGACCACGGCGGCTACAAGACCTCGGATATGCCCAAGGCGCGTCTGTCGGTGGCTCCCCGCGTGGGCTTCAACTGGGACATGACCGGCGAGCGCAAGTATATCCTCCGCGGAGGTACGGGCGTGTTCAACGGCCGCCTGCCGTTCGTATGGCTCGTATCGGTGGCCGGAAACAGCAACACCATCCAGAACGGACTGACGCTTTACAGAAACGAAAAGGGCGACAACATGCCCAAATTCCACACCAATGTCAAAGACATGCTGGAAGACGTGTACAAGGGAACCTACAAGGGACATGACCTGGCGGCCAACACGCAGCCGACCATTCTGGACAAGAACCTCAAAATGCCTTCGACGTGGAAAAGCTCGCTGGCGCTGGACCTGAAACTTCCGGGCGACGTCAACCTCAATATCGAGGGGATCTACAACAAGGACTTCAACTCGGTGACCGTCACCAAACTCGGCATGGTCGAGAAAGAGGGCGGCATCCGGCTCCCGGGCGAACCCGAGGCGCGCACCTATTGGGAAAGCGGCAATATCAGGAATAAGGACGGCGAGACCGTCAATCCCTACCTGATCAACAACACCGACGACGTGGACGGCTACTACGCTTCGGTCTCGGCGCAGGTGTCGAAAACCTGGGGCTTCGGTCTCTCGCTGACGGCGGCCTACACCTATTCGAGCGCCAAGAACGTGATCGACGGCATCGGCGACCAGGTGACCTCGGCATTCAGCACCAACACGTTCAACAAGAACGGTTCGAACGTGCCCGAACTGGGTTACGCATCCTACGTGTCGCCCCACCGCATCCTGCTCAACGTCGGCTACCGCCTCGCGCACAAGAGCGGCGCGTCGAACTTCGGGCTTTACTACGAGGCGTTCCGCCAGGGATATATCGGTTCGTACTCCTATTCGCGCTACTCCTACACGATGTACGTGCAGAGCGGCAAGTACCAGAACCCCGTGACGAACGACCGCGGCGCGGTGAACCTGATCTACATTCCGACCCGCGAGGAACTCGACGGCATGCCGTTCACGTCGGACGAGAACAGGGAGGAGTACTGGAAATTCATCCGGAACGACGACTATCTCTCGAAGCACACCGGCGAATACTCGAAGCGCGGCGGCGCCGTGATGCCCTGGCAGCACATGCTGAACTTCCGCTTCTCGCAGGACTTCTACGTCAACGTCAAAGGCCGGCGCAACACGATTTCGCTGGGGCTCGATGTCAACAACATCGCCAACATGCTCAACCGCGACTGGGGCAACGTCAAACGGATCAGCACGACCAACATCCTGAAATACGAGAACGGCGCCTACACGTTCAACAAACCCACATGGTCGAAGTACGCCGGCACGATTTCGACCTGGTCGGCGATGTTCAGCATCCGCTACACCTTCAACTGATCTCCCGGAAGAGGTTCAAAAAGGAAGAGACCGGTGCAAACCGGTCTCTTCCTTTTGTTTATATGCAGTCCGATTGCAACAACCGCCGGCGCAGGGCGTCGCACGCCGCGTCGGGATCGCGGTGATCGAAGACGAAGCCGTGAATGCCCAGAGCGGCGGCCGCCTCGATGTTCATCTCCCGGTCATCGATGAAAAGCGTCTCGGAGGGGGTCAGGCCATAGCGTTCGAGCAGAATCTCGTAGATGCGCGGCTCGGGTTTCACGGTGTGCTCCTCGCAGGAGACCACCTCGCCGTCGAAAAGCCCGTAGACGGGGAAGCGGCGCAGGAAGTCGATGAACTCGCGCGACATGTTCGAAAGCACGTAGAGCCGGTAGCCCGCCGCTTTCAGGTCGCCGACGAGCCGTTCGGTCGGCTTCACGGGTTCCTGCAGGTCGACGGCCAGCCGAAGGACGGCGGCACAGGTCTCCACGGGACGGCCGGTCATCCCGCTGATGGTGGCGGTCACCTCTTCGAGCGTCGACGTGCCGCGGTCGTACTCCTCCCAGAAGAGCGGCATGCGCGGGGCGCGGAGAAAACTGAAAAATTCGAGCAGTTCGGGGGTGCACTTGCTTTTATCACGGGCGAAAAGAACTCCGCCAAGGTCAAAAACGATGTTTTTCATAGGGACAAAGATACTAAAAAGTCGAATGGGGCGCAACACAAAATCGCGCGCAACTCCGTAAAACCTTCCGACTGGTAAAAGGATCGTTACGCCCCCAAAGATACGAAAAATTTTGTTGGTGCGGGATTTGCAGGGTGTTCGGAAAACAATCAAGCCTATGAATCACGGTATAAGCATCCTTTTCCGCACCATTCCGCTCGCAATGGCCGCCTTCTGCTTCGCTTACGGAGCCTATATTTTCGCGGCCGGAACCGACGCGGCTCGTCTGACGGCAGGTCCCGTCGTCTTCTACCTCGGGTCCATCTGCATCGCGCTCTACTGCACCGCCGCAACGATCATCCGCCAGATCATCGGGACCTACACGGCGGCGGCGAAGTACCTCTTCCCGGCGATCGGCTACACGTTCGCCATGCTGACGCTCATCAGCGGCGCATTCATCATCGCCTCGCACTGGCCCGGCGCGCTGGTCACCGGACACGTCGTCTGCGGACTGGGGCTGATCACGGCCTGCGTGGCCACGGCGGCGACCTCGTCGACACGCTTCAGCCTGATTCCCAAAAACTCCGCCGACGACTCCTTCTCGGTCAACCCGGCCGGATTCACCCGCGCCGAGTCGTCGCTGCTGATCTTCATCGTCTCGGCAATCGCCGCCATCGCCTGGGTCTGGTGCATCCTGCTCTATGTGCGCGGAACGCTTCCGGCACACATCGTCGCCGGGAGCGTGATGTTCGGAATCGCCTGCGTCTGCACGTCGCTCATCGCGCTGGTCGCCAGCATAGCCCGCCAGGCCCGCGGCAGCTACACGATGGCCGAGAAAGGCAAATGGACGGGACTCGTGCTGACGATGGGTTCGCTGGCATTCGTGCTGGGGCTGATCCTGATTTTCGCCTATTGGGATCATCCGATCAACTTCGTGGGATTCGTGCTGATCGGTCTGGCGCTGATCTGCTGGAGCATTTCGAGCAAGGTGATTCTGCTGGCGAAAATCTGGCACGCCGACTTCCCGCTGGCCAACCGCATTCCGATCATCCCCGTGCTGACGGCGCTGGCATGCCTGTTCCTCGCGGCGTTTCTCTACGAGGAGGCCGCATTCCAGGCCAAATTCTTCGTCCCGGCGCGTGTGCTGTCGGGATTCGGCGCCATCTGTTTCACGCTCTACTCCATCGTCTCGATCCTCGAAAGCGGAACGTCGAAAAAATAAAAGGACAAAAGACTTTATTCGATTTTGGAGACGCAGATTTGTGCTTAAACGAAGCGGGGCACGGATGGGTAGTATCGGAATACGTCCCATTCGTGCCCTGCGAGCGCAAGTGCGAAGATGCCCTATAAAATCAGAATAAATGGAAGGCGACCGTAAGCCCCGCCATCACGATCGCGACCATCGACATCAGTTTGATGAGAATGTTGAGCGACGGACCCGACGTATCCTTGAAGGGATCGCCGACCGTATCGCCCACGACCGTGGCCCGGTGGCAGTCGGAACCCTTGCCGCCGAAGTGCCCCTCCTCGACCATCTTCTTGGCGTTGTCCCAGGCGCCCCCGGCATTGGCCATGAAGACCGCCAGCACGAAACCGGAACTCAATCCGCCGACCAGAAGGCCCATTACGCCCGCCACCCCGAATACCAGTCCGACAACGACCGGAGCGGCGATGGCCAGCAGGCTCGGAAACAGCATCTCACGCTGCGCACCGCGGGTCGAAATGGCGACGCAGCGCGCGTAGTCGGGCGTTCCCTCGCCCGTGAGGATGCCCTTGATCTCGCGGAACTGGCGGCGCACCTCCTCGACCATGCTCTGCGCGGCGCGGCCCACGGCGTTCATCGTCAGCCCGCAGAAGAGGAACGACATCATCGCGCCGATGAAGACGCCGATCAGCACCGTGGGGTTCATCAGCGACACGCGGTAATATTCCATGAAATCGAGAATCGAGGCGTCCTGCACGAAGCGCATCGTCCCGTCGGACATTTCGAGCATCGTCACCCCGTTGTGGATCAGACCGATGCGGATCTCCTCGATATAGGAGGCCAGCAGCGCGAGGGCCGTCAGGGCCGCCGATCCGATGGCGAAGCCCTTGCCCGTGGCGGCCGTGGTGTTGCCCAGCGCGTCGAGCGCGTCGGTGCGTTTGCGGACCTCGGGGCCGAGGCCGCTCATCTCGGCATTGCCGCCCGCATTGTCGGCGATAGGGCCGTAGGCGTCCGTGGCCAGCGTGATGCCCAGCGTCGAGAGCATGCCCACGGCCGCAATGCCGATGCCGTAGAGACCCATCGACATGTTCTGCGGAGCCATCATGTTCTCGATGTCGAAGCCGATGGCGCAGAGGTAGGCAAGGATGATCGCCACGCCGATCGTCACGACGGGGATGGCCGTGGAGATCATTCCCGAGCCGATGCCGGCGATGATGACCGTCGCAGGGCCTGTCTGGGCGCTCCCGGCGATCTTCTGTGTCGGTTTATAAGAATGGGAGGTGAAGTATTCCGTGGCCTGCCCGATGACAATGCCCGCCACGAGGCCCGTGATGACTGAGAACGAGAGTCCGACCCAGTTCTCGACGCCCAGCAGGCAGAGGATGCCGAACGTGGCGGCGGCGATCAGCAGCGAGCTGAAATTGACGCCCACGCCCAGCGAACGGAGCAGTTCGCGCATCGTGGCCCCCTCCTTCGTGCGCACGAGGAAGATGCCGAGGATCGAGAGCAGGATGCCCACCGCGGCGATCAGCATCGGGGCCATCACGGCCTTGATCTGCAACGCCTCGGAACCGGCCGAGGAGAAGGCCGCGGCGCCCAGCGCCGCCGTGGCGAGGATCGAACCGCAGTAGCTCTCGTAAAGGTCGGCGCCCATGCCGGCCACGTCGCCCACGTTGTCGCCCACGTTGTCGGCGATGGTCGCGGGATTGCGCGGATCGTCCTCGGGGATGCCCGCCTCGACCTTGCCCACCAGGTCGGCGCCCACGTCGGCCGCCTTGGTGTAGATGCCGCCGCCGACACGCGCGAACAGAGCCTGCGTCGAGGCGCCCATGCCGAAGGTCAGCATCGTCGTGGTGATGACCACGAGCTTCTGCGGCCCGGCGACCTCGACGAAATGGTTCAGAATGACGTACCAGAACGAAATGTCGAGCAGGCCGAGGCCCACGACCACCAGTCCCATCACCGCACCGCTGCGGAATGCGACCTTCAGGCCGCGGTCCAGCGACTGCCGCGCGGCATTGGCCGTACGGGCCGAAGCGTAGGTCGCGGTCTTCATGCCGAAGTAGCCCGCAAGCCCCGAGAAAAAGCCGCCGGTGATGAAGGCGAAGGGAACCCAGCCGTTCTGCACCCCGGCGCCGTAGGCCAGCCAGGCGAAAAACAACGCCAGCACCGCGAAGACGATGCCGACGACCTTGTACTGCTGGCGCAGGTAGGCCATGGCGCCCTTGCGCACGTGCGCGG